>Ga0265297_10001049_pt1 | contig 69140 bp, 76 predicted proteins | sample Munlanlwell13791_FD_192502 | JGI IMG/M metagenome (GOLD analysis project Ga0265297, IMG submission 192502) | Leachate microbial communities from a municipal landfill in Southern Ontario, Canada - Leachate well 137-91 | ecosystem: Engineered > Solid waste > Landfill > Unclassified | place... | reverse complement strand
GGCGCCGACGACGAGCTGGGCCGCAGTCGAACCATAGGGAACGCAGAAGACCCGACCGTCCAAGGTCAGGACGCCGCCGTAGAAGGCGCTGCTGCCGGGATAGGTCCCCGCGGGCGTGGTCAGCGTGTCGCTCACCGGGTCGTAGATCCGGCCCGAGGTCGAGTCATAGGGCACGCAGAAGACCCGGCCGTCCGGCAGCAGCACGCCGCCGATGAAGGCACCGCTGCCACCGGGATAGGTCCCCGTGGGCGTCGTCAACGTGTCGCTCACCGGATCGTAGATATTGGCCGCACTCGCCCTGGAGGGGACGCAGAAGACTCGGCCGTCCGGCAGCAGCACGCCGCCGATGAAAGCGGCGGACACACCGGAATAGGTCCCCGTGGGCGTCGTCAGCGTGTCGTTCGCCGGGTCGTAGATCCGGGCCGAGGTCGCGTTGCAGGGCACGCAGAAGACCCGGCCGTTCGGCAACAACACGCCGCCCGCGAAGGCCGCGCTGCCAGGGTAGGTGCCCGCCGGCGTGGAGACGGTATCGCTCGCCGGGTCGTAGATCCGGGCCGAGGTCGCATTGTAGGGCACGCAGAAAACCCGGCCGTCCGGCAACAGCACGCCACCCGCGAAGGCCGCGCTGCCAGGGTAGCTACCCCCTGGTGTGGAGACGGTGTCGCTCGCCGGGTCGTAGATCCGGGCGGAAGTCGCGTTATAGGGCACGCAGAAGACCCGGCCGTCCGACAGCAACACGCCACCCCGAAAAGCGCTGCTGCCGGGATAGGTCCCCGTGGGCGTCGTCAGCGTATCGCTCGCCGGGTCGTAGATCCGGGCCAAGGTCGAGTTGCAGGGCACGCAGAAGACCCGGCCGTCCGGCAGCAACAGGCCGCCCCGGAAGGCACCGCCGCCGGGATAGGTCCCGGCCGCGCCGGTCACGCCGTCCGCCGTCGCGACCGGCGCGAGGCCGTCGCGCGTGCCGGCCGCGAGCTTCTTGTGGCTGGCATAGATCGAGCGCAGCACGGCAGCGGGTGGCAGCCGGTCCAGGCGCACGGGGTGACCCGTCGCCTTCAGCCGGCCGGTGACCGCGAGCGCCCCGTTGACGGTGGCGAGCGCGCTGGTCGAAGTGATGTCGCCATTGGCGCCGGAAGCCGCGGCACCCAAGGTGGCGCGCATGACCGCGGCACTCGCGCCCGCCAGCAGATCGCGGCCGAGACTGCCCAGGGCGGTGGTTGCGAAGGCATTGCTGCCGGTCGCATAGATCACCTGGTCGGCCGCGGTCGACAGTCCAGCGAGTGCCGCCAAGAGGGCGGGCAGCCGGGCCGAGGCCAGCGTGCCCATGGCCTCCGCGCCCGAAAGATCGACCGCCGACCTGGTGGCGAGCCCCCCCAGTGCCAGCGTGGCCCGCGCCGCCACCGCATCGGCGGCACCCAGCAGGACGAGGCCGAAGCTACTCGCCTGGGCGTCGTCGAGCTTGGCGTCGAGCGCCGGGCCGAGGCCGCAGACCTCGCCGAGACCGACCCAGGCGGTGCCGTTCCAGAGCAGCGACAGGGCCTCGTCCAGGACATGGACGACGAGGCCGGCCGGCGGCGCCAGGAAGACCCAGCCGGTGCCGATCCAGGCGGCGATCTGCCCTGCCCGCCCGGCCCAGGCATCACTCGGCGATGCCGCCACCAGGTAGCAGTCACCCTGGGAGGGGCTCGCCGGCGGGGTGCCCAGGTCGCGGTCGAGCACCGTGGCCGCTACCGCGATGTCGAGCAGATTGAGGGCACCGTTGTGGGTCACCTCCTTCTGGGCCTGGGACTGCACGATATAGGGCATGGCCAGACGTGGCGTCGCCATGGGTCACCTCGCTAGAAGGAAGGGATCAGATCGTGGCGGTGGCGCCCGGGCCGCGGCCGACCATGGCCGAGAGTTGGAACACCCGCAGCACCACGACCGACGGCACCCAGCCGAAATCGGCTGCCGCCTCGGCCGCCGTATAGACGGCTTCGGGGGCGGTGGCGGCGATCGTGCGCTTCACCGCGGGGCCGGCGCCGTCCAGGATGTCGACCTCGTAGCGCTCGGCCTCTTCGGCCAGCGGCACGTCCGTGCTGTCGCACCAGGTGCCGCCGCTCCGGGTCCGCCGGATCCAGCGGATCGTCAGGTTGCCGGCGCCGTCGCGCGTCCCCGTAACATGGGCCGGGGCATAGGGCCGAAGCCCCACGGCCCGCGCCGTGAAACTCGTCTCTTCCCACGACGGATCGGCTTCGGGCAGCGCCGCCGGCCCGTAGCGGTAGAGACGCGCCACATTGCGGTCGGCCAGGGTCAGCTCGAGCGGGCGCAGCGCACCGTCGAGCAGCACCACCATGGCACCCGCCGGCACCGGCGCCCGCATCGCCTGCTCGGTGCCGAGGCGCCCGCGCAGCAAGCCACGCAGGTCGTAGCGCCGGGCGCTCACCGGCGCGGCCTCGGCGAACTGCAGGATTTCCCACTCGCCGTCGGGGTTCAGCACGGCGAGCGCATTGGCATCGCTGCTCAGCACGGCATCGCGCGGAACACTGGCGAGGGTGCCGGCAAAAAGCTCGACGCCCAGGACGTTGCCCTCGTCCCAGAAGTCGGCCGGGCCGTCGTAGAGCGGATAGGTGGTGACCCCCATGGTGGCGGACAGGGGCAGCACGGCATTGGCGGCGAATGTGTCGCCGCCGATCGAGCTGGTGACCGCGACCGCTGCCGCCGGGCTGGTCGCTGCCGCCGCGAAGGGCCGGTGACCGGCCACCGTCTCGTCGATCAGCGGCAGGTCGAGGATGGCGAAGGCGAGGCCGGCCGGCGGGGTCAGGGTGGCGAGCCCGCCGGGCCTGCCGCTCGGCAGAGCCAGGCGGTGGCTGGCCGGCTCGACCGTCACCGCCTCGATCCGCCGCGTCCCCTCGTCGACGATCCGGCCGATGCGCAGGATACGGCGCTCCACGCCGGTCTCCAGGGTGACGACGTCGCCCGGATCGAGCCGCAGCAGGGACGGCGGCAGGGCGAAACGCAGGGCATCCCGTCCGGTCCAGGCCTCGATCAGCAGGCGCTCGGCGATGCCCAAGGCCTGGCCCTCGTCGAGCACCAGCGGCAAGGCGAGCTGACGCCGCCCACGTGCCCCGCCGGCGAGCCGCCGGCTGGTGACCGACGACGAGCGATAGTCGCGCTGGCCGTCGACATAGGAAATGGCGACTTCGGCCGGCAGTTCGATGTCCTGGGCGCGGACCACCGTGAGGTCGCTCTCGCCCTGTTTCGCCTCGGTGAGATCGGCCAGGGTCAGGGCGGTGTGCGGCTCGCCGCCCCGGTGCAGGAAGCGGAGGACGCCGCCGCTCTCCACCGCGTCGAAGGAAAAGGCCTGCATCAGGCTCTCGATCTCGCTGCGCGGGCTGACCGCCCGGTCACGCAGGTAACCGGTGACGACACCGCGCAAGGCGCTCACGTCGATCCGCCCGGCGTCGAGCCCGGCGCGGGCGCAGATCTCGGTGACGAGGCCGCCCAGGTCGGCCAGCCCGACCTTGCCGTTGAGCCAATGGCCGAGTGGCCAGAGATCGCCGTCGCCCCAGAGGTCGTCGCGCGCCGGCCAGGCCGGGAAGGGCCGCGCGTCCCAGGTCCAGACCGCGATCTCCCCGACCATGCGCCCGCCATAGAGGGGCGAGACCGGATTGCTCGCACTATCCGGACCGAAGCGGCGGAGCCAGGCTTCCAGACCCTTGCGCTGGCCGATGTCGTCGCGCGCACCGGCGGAGAAATAGGGCAGTGCGGATTCGGACGATTTCGGATCATAGAAGACATTCGGCTGATTGGCGCCGCGGTCGACGCTGGGCAGGCCGAGTTCGGTGAACCAGAGCGGTTTCGACATCGGCACCCAGGCGGTCGGGCTCGCCGCTTCGCTGCCGCCCGGCCGCTCGTGATGGACATTGGACCACCAGGCGCGGAAGTCCTTCGGGCGGAACACCCAGGGCTTGCCATAGGCGCCGTCGGTGATCGGCGTGCGCCGCTGGGTGGCACGGTCGGCATCGCTCGCATAATACCAGTCGAAACGCTCGCCGCCCTCGACATTGGCGTCGAGATAGGCGGCGTCCTGCGGCCCGCCGAAGCCGGCGAGGGCGTCGAGATGGGCGTCGCCGTCGCGCCAGTCGGCCAGCGGCAGGTAATTGTCGATACCGACCGCGTCGATCGCCGGATCCGCCCACAGGGGATCGAGGTGGCAGCGGACGTCGCCGCTGCCGTCCGCCGGCTGATGGCCGAAATATTCGCTCCAGTCCGCGCCATAGGTGAGGGCGACGCCGGGGCCGAGCACCGCCCGGCAATCCGCCGCCAGGGTGCGCAGTCCCGCGACGAAGGGATAGGAACCCGCCGCATCGCGAAGCGTGGTCAGCCCGCGCAGTTCGGAACCGAGCAGGAAGCCGGTGACGGCGCCGGGATCGAGCGCGTTCACCGCCGCCGCCAGCTTGGCGTAATGCAGGATCATGCGGCGATAGGACCATTCCGCCGGCCCCGAATAGGAAACGCCGACGGCATCCCCCGCCCCGACCGAGACAGCGACCTGCCCGCGCGTCACACTGCCCAGGAAGGCCGCCACTTCCACCGCCGCAGCAGCACTGCCGTCCAGGCTGCCGGCGTAACCCGGTGCGACGGCGGCGGTGATCCGCCCGCGCCAGGGATAGGCCGGCTGGCCGCTTCCCGCACCATGGTCCGAATAGGGGTCGGGCAGCGTATTGCCGGCGGCGATGTCCATGAACAGGAAGGGATAGATCACCACCTGATAGCCGCGCGCCTTCAGCTCGCGGATCGCCCGCACGAGCGAGCGGTCGTCCGGCGTGCCGCCGAAGGCGATGCGCCCGCTCGCCGGATCGATCGAAATGGCAGGGACCGCCGCCCGGTCCTGGCCGTGGACGCGCCAAGTGACCGCGGCGCGCCCGTCGAAGGTGAATTTCGATGCCAGTTCGGCGCGCGGGCGGATCGTGCAGTGACCGGCGCGCAGGTCGTCGCCGAACCAGCCGACGGTGAGAAAGACCCGGCGCACGGCGGGCAAGGCGGCCGCGAGATCGTCGAGCGCCGGCAGGAGATCGGCCCTGGTGTCGCTGGCGCTCCTGTTCTCCGGCACCAGGGTGCCGGACGGCGTGGCATAGCCGCCCTTGGTGATCACATGGGTATCATAGGCGAATTCGCCCGAAGCCGGGATCAGGGTGACGGCGCGCACCATGTCTTCGAGCCCGGGCTCGGCAGGCGCCACCCGCCGCGTCACTTCGAAGGTGAGCTGGGGCAGGCGGTTGCCGAAGGCTTCGATCGCCAGTTCCTCGAACACGACATAGGCGGTGCCGCGATAGGCCGGCGCCTGGCCGGCGCCCTCGATCCCCTCGATCAGCGGGTCCGGCAGTTGCGCGTGGTCGCCCGGATAGACCCGCATGGTGACGGTCGAGAGGTCGAGCACCTTGCCGTCGGCCCAGACCCGCCACACCCGGTCAATGGCACCTTCGCACAGGCCGACCGCGAAATTGGCGTAATAGCTGTAGGTCGTGACCTTCTGGCGCGAGCCCCCGCCCCCACCCTTGCCGCCGCCGCTGCTGCTGGTGCTCGCCACTTCCTTGAAGCGGGTGGCCCAGATCACCTGGCCGGCCAGGCGGATGCGCCCCGCCACCGCCGGAATGGCGGCCCCCTCGTTCGAGTTCTGCACCTGGAGGTCGGACAGACGCGGGCCTTCGCGCTCGGTGGTGCGACCGAACAGATTCTGGTCGATGACCGCCCCCGCGACCGAAGCCGCCACCGTCGCGGCCGCCGCCAGCCACAGGGGCGCACCCGCCGTCAGGGCCGAGGCCGCGGCGGTGAGGACCAATGTCGCCATGGTCAGACCTTTCCCGGAAAACGGAAGGCGAAGCGAAGCCGCGCCGCCCACCAGGGCACGATCGCCACTTCGGCCACGGGATGGGCCTGATAGGCATGGATCATGCGGGCAGGCCCGGTCTTGATCGCGCAATGCTTGGCCGGCAGCCCCGGCCCATAGGCGAAGAGCAGCACATCGCCCGCCGCGGCCACGTCCGGTGCGATCTCCTCGAGATGGCGGCGCGCGGCCTCGGCCAGGGTTTCCTGGCGCCGCGCCTCGGCCCAATCGGGACCATAGGCGGGCGGAAGTTCCGGCTCGCCGCCATAGAGCTCGCGCCAGACCCCGCGCACGAGACCCAAGCAGTCGCAGCCGACGCCCCTGAGGCTGCCCTGGTGGCGATAGGGCGTGCCCGCCCAGGCGCGCGCCGCGGCGATGATCGCCTCAGCCGAGACGGGAACCGTCATTGCCCTGCCCCTGGTTCGGATAGGAATAGACGAAGTCGGTGCCCGGCATGTGCGGGAAGCCGCCGAAGTTGACCGCATTGCCGAAGCGCGCCACGCAGGTCGCGAAGCGCCGGTCGCAGCCCATCGCCACTTCCGCCGTGTCGCCGATCGCAAACCCCCGGGGCGGCGCCAGCAGGAAGGTCAGGGCGCCGCCGCGCTGGGCCACGACCTCGGCCTCCAGGCCCGCATTGGCGCCGCCGGTCCAGACCAGGCGGCCCTGGTCGAAGACGCCATCGGAAAACGCTTCGATACCGGCGACCGCGACGGCGATCCGGCTCGCCACCGCCGTGACCGTCACCGTCGCCCGGCGCCCCGGCCCGGAGAGATCGACGCGGCAGCGGGTATCGCCCAGGTTCCAGGCGCAACGCCGCTCGAAGCTCCGGCCGATGGTCTGGTCCAGGGCATCGGCGAGGCCGCGCAATTCGGCCGAAAAGCCGCTCCGCCCCCGCGTCACCTGGCCGATCCACCCGCGACGGAGCAGCACGCGCTGGCTCACATCCTGCCAGTTCACCAGATGAACCAGGCATTCGGCACCGTCGTAGCGGCCGGCGGCGAGGTCGGCCTCGGCGATCGCGGCGGAGGACAGCGCCCCCTCGACATCGAGGTTGGAGACGGAAAGCCCGAGGTCGCTCTGGATCGCCGAGGCGGTGAAACCGCTGGCGGCGCGATGGGTCACGCCGTCGAAGGTCAAGTCGCGGTCGTGATCGGTGAAGCCGAGCACGACACCGTCGCGCCGGATCACCCGCCAGCAGCGCGCCAGCGTGGTGACCCCGCCGGCCAGATGGGCGGCCAGGCCCGCGTCGAGCGTCTTCACGGCAGCACCTCGATCAGCGGAATGGAGGGTACTTGGCCGGCCCTGAAATCGGCCAGCGACAGACTCAGCCGGTCGAGGTCGAAACGGACGGCCACATCGAATTCGAAACCGGCGGTGAGCACGGCTCCCGCTGCCGGCGGCGTCGCGAAAGTGACGATGCCGGTCGCAGGGTCGAGCGAGAGGCCGATCGCCGGCACCGCCACGCCGCCGTTGGCGACGACGACCGTACCGGCCACCGGCCGCGTGATCGCCCGGACATGGCTCTGCCCGCCGGAGACATAGGTCTTGGCGAGTTGAAACACCGTGGTCGTGCCGTCGCCGGTGCCGAGCGGCTGGTCCAGCATGGAGACCTGGGCCAGCGGCGGGCAGGATTTCCAGTCCAGCCAGTCGCGGAAGCGGAAGGCGTTGAGCTTGCCGCCGCGCGCCTCGAAGAAGGCGATCACCGCGTGCAGGTCGTCGTCCGAGCGGAGCCCGAGGCCGGCGTCGTAGCGCCGTCGGGAGCCGGCCCAGAGCGCGTTCCGCTCCTCGTGGCCGCTCGCCAGCGTCACCACCTCGACCCGGCGCTCCGGCCCGCCGCTCGAGCCGAAGGCGACCGAGAGGGGAAAACGGACATCGTGGAAACTCATGGTTCACCTCAGGAATAACGCCGGGCGGCGCCGAGGGCGCGCACCATGGCCGCCGCCACCTGGCCCTGGCTCTGTCGGAACGACGCGATGTCGGGCGTCGAGATATTGACCGTGATGCGCGGCGTGGCATCGCCCGTGGCCGCCCCGGCCTGCACCGCGCCTGCGCCGTCGGGCACGAAAAGTTCCGGCCCGTTCTCGCCGACGACATAGGCGCGATCGGGCGAGACCGGCCCGCCACCGGCCCGGAAGCCGCCGAACAGGCTGCCCAGCAGGTTGCCGAGCCCGCTCGCCGTCGAGCCGCCGCCCGTCTCGCCAGCCCCCGAGAGAGCGGCCAGGGCATTGTTCAGCGTGTCGTTCAGCACGAGGTCGGAGAGTTTCAGGGCCATGCGCGAGAGCACCTGGTCCCACTCGATCTCGGTCCCCGAGATGGCGGCGACCAGGGTGGAGCGAATGGTCTGGCCCGCACTCTGCACGCCGCGGGCGAGCAGGTCGAAGACGCCCGAATCGCTCCCCTCGCCACCAAGGGCGGTGGCGAGATCGCTGGCGGCGCTGCCGGCCATCTGCTCGGCCTCGCCGAAGGCCTGGCGGAGCGGGGTGAGATCGGCGGCGAATTCGACCAGCAGACTGTCGACGACCGGCATGGTTCCTCACTCCCCGCCCAGGTGGGCTTTCAGATTGTCGAGGTCGGCCCGCCCGGCCGGCACCGGCCGGACCAGGCGGCGCAGGGCGATGCGGGCGGCGAGGGCCGCGATCAGATCGCGCGGGGTGGCGGCCCAGGCTTGGCCCGGCGACCAGCCGAACAGCGCCATGGCGGTCCCGGCCGCCTCCGCCACCCCGCCGATCACAAAGGGCTGGGCACCCCCTCGCCCGGCGCCAGCGCCGCCGCCAGCAGGGCGGCACAGGCGGGTGCGACGCGGAGCAGCCCGCTCTCGATCACCAGCTCCCCCACCGCCGCCTCGCCGCCCCCGCCGGCCTTCAGCGCCGGCAGCAGGACGGCGACCACGTCGCGCAGGCTGTAGCTGTCGTCGAGGAAGCGCCGCGCCAGGGCGACGATGCCGCAACCGGCCATCGCCTCGGTCTCGGCCAGGGCCTCGAAACTCGGGCGCAGCACGCGGTCGACGCCGCCGAGGCGGACCAGGACCTCGCCCCGGGCGGCGTTATGGGCTTCGGTCATCGCAGCCTCCTCACGCGAAGGTGACAGTGCCGGCGGATTCGAGGGTGACCGAGAAGGTCTCCTCGCCGTCGTGGTCGCCGGCATAGTCGAGGGCGGTGACCAGGCAGGGCGCCGTCACCGTCGATCCGTCGCCCCGCGCGATCCGCCAGTTCCGCCTGGTGCGGCCGAGGAACAGGCTCCGCACCGTGTCATGCGCCGTGCCGCTGTCGAACACGCCGGCCCCGGTGAAGGTGAAGGATTGCAGGCCGGCACCGTCGAGCAGTTCGCGCGTGCCGGCCGAATCCTTCGAGGTGACGTCGACCGTCTTCAGCCGGGCCTTGATCCCGGTCGAGCGCAGGCCCGCGACCGTGACATAGGCGCCCGAGCCGGTGGTATCGACCTTGAGCAGGAAGAGATCGCCGCGTTGCTTGGACATGGGGAAACTCCGGATGGTTAGGGCGCGTCGGCCGGCTCGGTCACGGCGAGCAGGCGGAGCACGCCGTGGCTGGTGACGCCGTCGCCCTCGTCGAGCACGGCGGTCGACTGAACCCTGAGCGAGATGCAGGCGAGCCCGGACCCGAGGGCCGGCGGCTGGCGATGCAGGGCTGCGGCGAGCAGGCCCAGGATCTGCTTCGCCTCCGCCCGGCCGCGGTAGCGCGACCAGACGTGCAGGGTCAGGAGGTGACGCTGGCCGTTCCGTGTGGCACTGCCATCGTCGGCGACGTCCGCTTCGCCGATCACGACCTGGGGATAACCGCCCGGCTCCGGCCTTCGGTCGTGCAGGCGGGGGCCGATCAGGGCGGTGAGCGCGCCGTCGGCGGTGAGCCGGGCGAACAGCGCCTGCTGCAGGGCGAGGCTGGCATCAGGCACCATCGATCGCCTCCTTCAGCTTCTCCGCGGCGAGATCGGCGAAATCGCCGCGCATCGCTTCGACCGCCGGGCCCACCACGGGCGCCGCCGGAACGCTCAAACTGCCATATTCGCGTGTCAGGGCACCCGTGACGGAGACCTTGGCCACGCTCCCCGCGGCCTCGACCATGACGGCGAGACCCTGATTCGCGACCCGTGTCGCCAAGCGTTCCGCGGCACGCGTGACCGCGACCCCGGCCGCAGCCTCGATCGCGGCCCTTGTGGCGGCAAAGCCCGGCCCGCTCATTGCCCGGCCCCGCTGCGCGCGAGCAAGGTGACCAGGTCGCGCCGGGGCGCCGGCAGCACGGCCAGGATGTCGAGCGCCATGCCGCGCCAGAGCAGGCGCCAGTCGGTCGACAGCGCCGCCCTGGCGCGGATCGTGATGCGCCAGGTCACTTGGGCCTGGCGCGCGTCGGCCGCCACCGGCTCGCTGCCGGTGGTGGCTTCGACCGCGGCCCAGACGGTGGCGACATCGGCCCAGGAAAGGGCACCGCCGCCCGCCCCGTCGTCGCCGATCTCAGGGCGCTGGAACGTCACCCGCTCGCGTAAGGTGCCGATCACAGCCGCACCACGCGGTAGGGCGCCCACAGCGCCTGAACGCCGAGCGGCAAGGCTGCCGGCCCGCCCACTTCCCGGCTCTCGAACAAAGTGCCGACCAGCACCGCCATGCCGCGCCGGATCGGTGCCGGGACATCCTCCGGATCGCTGCCGTAACCAGCCCGGTAATCGACGGCGATGGCATTGGCCGCCCGCCCCGCGAGCGGCGCCGAAGCGCCCGCCCGCAGCACCAGGCGGCCCGGCGTCGCCACGCGGTCGGCGAGCCAGAGGGCGGGGTCGAGCGCCGCCTCCTGGTCGTCCTCGTCGAAGGTGGAGACACCGTCGACCGCGAGCAGCGGCGGCCGGGGCAGGTCCAGGGCGCGCCGCCCGGCGGGCCAGCGGTCGAGCCACAGGCGGAAGCCCTGGGCGATCAGGGCGCGCCCGGTGAAGCCTTCCGCCGCCTCGCGCGCGGCGCGGATCAGCGCCGCCACGAGGTCGTCTTCCTGCTCCCCGTCGAGGCGGAGGTGGAGCTTCGCCTCGGCGAGGGAGAGCGGCTCGATGGCCGGCCCGGTGGTACGCTCCAGACCCGCCATGTCACACCCCCTGGCGGGCGCCGTCACCGCGCAGGATCTGGGCGGCACTGGCGGCCCCGCTGGTCGCCCCGGCGACGGTCAGCACGGCGCGGAGATAGCGCCCCGGCCCGCGATAGCCGACCGCCTGCACGCTGTTGGCCCCGCCCACGGCGGCGAGTGCGGTGAAGGCGGTGCTGAGCTGACCGGCCGGCACCGCGCTGTAGGACGCACCGTCGGCCGAGGCTTCGAGGCCCGGCGTGTGGCTGCCGTCGGTATAGGCGCCGAAATGGAACAGCACGGTGGCGCCGTCGTAACCCCGAAGGTCCACGGCGGTGCCGGTCGCACTGGCGGTGCGCACCGCCGGCGCCAGGCTGTGGGCGGCGGCGATCTGGCCGGAGAAATCGCGAATGGTCATGTTTTGTTCTCCTTCAGGCGCCGAATTTCATCAGCTTGATGGCGTCGAAATCGAGCACGTCGCCGCCGACGCGCTTGGTGGTGTAGAACTTCACCTGCGGCTTGGCGGTATAGGGATCGCGCAGCGTGCGGATGCCCTGACGGTCGACGATGGCGTAGCCTTCGCGGAAATTGCCGAAGGCGATCGAGAGCGAGCTGTTGCCCAGCGCCGGCATGTCCTCCGCCTCGACCACCGGATAGCCGAGCAGGCTGGCCGGCTGGCCGGCGGCGAGCCCGGGCTGCCAGAGGTACTGGCCGCTGGTCTCGTCCTTCAGCTTGCGCACTTCGGCCGCGGTCGCCCGCGCCATCACGAAGCTGGCGCCGCTGCGATAGCCGGCCTTCAGGGCATAGGTCAGTTCGATCAGGTCGTCGGCCGGGGCGCTCGCCGCGAAGCCGCCGTTCACGCCGGTCGCGACATGCTGCAGCGTGCCCCAGGCGCGGGCCGAATCCGCCGTCGCCGCGGTCGCATAGGTGGTGAAGCCGCGCGGCTGGCCGACCCCCGTGCCGGCGACGAAGGCGGCATTCTCGGCCCGCCCCATCTTCTCCGCGACCTTCTGGGCGAGATAGGCCTCGACGTCGAAACTGGCGTCGTCGAGCAGCTTCTGCGACACCCGGGGTTCGGCATAGAGTTCGTGCACCGGAATGCGCCAGAGGGCGACCGGCGGCGTCGTGGTCTCGCTCCGGGCGTCGACCTCGCCGGCCCAGCCGGCGGCCGCCTCGCCGAGGTCGAGCATGCCCTCGACCGCATCGGCGGTGATGGTCATGACCGAGGCGATCGGACGGATCGGGCTTCCCTCCTGCAGGCGGGTCACGATGCGGTCGGCCATTTCGGCGGCGACCAGATAGCCGCCGTCGGGATCGCTGATCACGCTCATCGCCTTCCGCTCCAGGCCCGGCAGCTCGTGGTCGATGCCCTTGCGCAGGAACAGGGAGAAGGCGGCGGCATGGGCCTCCGCCGCGGCACCGCGGGCCTTCACCCGGGCCTGGCCGGGCCGGGCATAGGCGGTCTCCAGCGCGGCCACCGTATCGGTCAGGCGGCCCACTTCGGCGTTCAGGCGCTCGACCTTGTCGGTGGTCAGGATGTCGGCGCGGCCCTTGGTCTCGATCTCGGCCAGACGGCGGTCGTTCTCCGCCCGGAAGGCGGCGAAGGTCCGTGCCAGCTCGTCGGTCGCGGCATGCACGGTCGAAAGTTCGGTCATCGTTGTTCCTTTCAGGGGCGAAACGCCACCGCCGGGAGGCGGTGTCAGGAGCGAAGAGCCGCCGCGGCGCGGCGGAGGTTGGCCAGGATGCTGTCGGCGCTGGCCGCTGCCGCCGGGCCGGCGGATTTCACCCAGTCGACCCTGGCCGCCTCGTTGGCCGGCAGGGTAACGAGGGAGATCTCATGGAGCTCGACCGTCTTGAGCAGGCGGGCGCCGTCCCCGGCGATGCCGGCGGCGACGGTCGAATAGCCGATCGAGAGCCCGTCCAGCGCACCGAGGCGGAGCAGGGCGACGGCATCGCGCCCCCGCGCCGTCTCCAGCGACAGGCGACCCTCGACGCGAAGGCCCTGCTCGTCCTCGGCGACGAGGTCGAGGCGGCCGATCGGTTCGGCCATGTCGTGCTGCCACAGGAAGGGCGGCCAATGGCCGAGCCCGGCCCAGCGCTTCAGGCTGGCCTGGAAGGCGCCGGGCAGCACCCGGTCGCCCTGGGCGTCGGTCACGCCGAAGCGGCTGGCATAGCCGGCGAAACTGCCATCCGGCGCCAGCCGCTTCAGCGACCAGGGAAAGGGCCGCGTCACCTCGTAGCAACTCATGGTCAATTCTCCTCGGGCAGGGGGCCGTAACCGAGGGCGGCGCGCCGCTCGTTCCGGGTCAGATCCTGTGCGGCCGCGACCTTGGCCCAGCGTTCGGCGCGCCGGGGCTCCAGGGCCGGCACCTCGTCGAGGTCGGGCTCCAGGCCGGCGATGCCGAAGCCGGGGCCGTAAGCCCGGGCGAAGGCCCGCGCGATCGCCTGGGCCAGCGGCACCACCGTGTCCTCGTAGAGGGCGAGGCGGGCCTCGGCGTAGTTGGCATAGGTCTGGGCGTCGGGCACGCCGACCAGTTGGGGCGGCACCCCGAAGGCGAGCGCGATTTCGCGCGCCGCCGCGTTACGCCCGGCGATCCAATCCATGTCGGCCGGGCTGAGGCTCAGGGGCTTCCAGTCGAGCCCGCCGTCCAGCAGCAGGGGACGGCCGGCGTTGCGCGCGCCTTCGAATTGTTCCGCGATCTCGGCCTTCAGGCGCTCGAACTGGTCGTCCGCCAGGGCCGCCGGTCCGTCCTTCGGCTGATAGACCAGGGCGCCGGAGGGCCTGGCCGCATTGTCGAGCAGGGCCTTGTTCCAGGCCCCGGCCGCATTGTGCTGGTCGATCGCCTGGGCCGCCGCCTCGAGCGAGGAGAGCCCGTGCCAATCGTCCAGCGGATGGAAGGTCTTCAGGTGCAGGATGGCGGAACGGCCGCTCAGCGGGTCGACCGGGATCAGCCGGACTTGCTCGCCCTCTCGGTGCTCGTAACCGGTCGGGACACCGCCCGGCCCCGCCTGCACCGTGACCCGGTCGGGGCGCAGCAGGTGCAATTCGCGCGGCCGGCCGGGCGGCCCCACCGCCTCGACATAGGCATTGCCGGCGATCAGCAGTTGCGCCGCCAGGGCTTCGCGGAAAGCGGTCCCCTCGTCGCGCGGGTTGGGCCTGGCCATCAGGGCGTCGAAGGCGGGCACCGAAACCTCCCGCCCCTCGCCGTCCCGGGCGATCCAGGGGATCGCGGCGACGCTGCGCGAGACCAGCGCCACCGCCCGGTGCACGACGACGTTCCGGACATAGCCTTCGTCGGCCAGGGTGGCGTAACGCCGGGCGGTCCAGCGCGCCCCCTGGGGCGGCGACCAGGCCATCAAGGCGCGGCCGAGCGGCCCCGCCGCCCGGGTCTCCGGCACCGGGATCTCCGCGGGCCGGACCAGGCGGCGCAGGCGCGCGATCAGGCCCGGCGCCGGCGCCGGGCCGTTCTTTCGTTCCGTCATGGCTTACAATCTCCGCAGACGTGGCGCGGGCGCGTCCGGCCCGGTCATGAGGTCGGTCAGAGCCCAGACCAGGGCATCGACCCGGTCGCACGGTCCCTCGGGGCCGTTCGCCGTGAAGCGGCACATCTGGTCTTCCAGCGTCTCCAGCCCGGCGACGTGAAAGACCCGGCCCTGTTCATAGAGGGCGGCGATGGGCTCCGCCCGCACCGCCTTGCCACGGGCGGCACGCACCGCCTTGAAGGGCACGGCGGGGTCGAGCGTCCGGACCAGGCTCTCCACGAGGTCCCCGCCTTGGTTCACCTCGGCGACCAGCCGGTCGGCCTGATGGCGGCGAAATCCTTCGATCGCGCGCCGCGCCCAGGTGGTCGGCGCCAGCCGGCCGGAGAGGTCGGCCAGCACCAGGGCGGTGCCGTCGCGCCGCCGGGCCGCGACCACGATCCCGGTCTCCGCCCCCTCGTCCTCGCCCGCGGCGCCCACGGCGGGGTCGACGCCGACGACGACGCGGACATAGTCGTCCGCAGGCGGTGCCCGCCGGGCATCGAGCAGGCCCCGGGTCCAGAGCGCGCCCGCCACGTCCTCGACCAGTTCGGCATGAAGCTCCTGCCGGCCGAGGCGGGTGCCCTGATAGCGCCGCACCACTTCGGCCAGGAAGCTGGGGGCCAGATGGGCCCAATTGTCGAAGGTCGAGCCGCGCGTCACCCGAACCCCGGGATCGCCCAGCAGGCCTTTGATCAGGCCGCTCGGCTTCGGCGTCGTGGTCGCCAGGAAGCGCGGCGCCGTGCCGAGGCGCAAGCCCAGCAAAAGCTGGTCCCAGGCATCGGCATCGCGCCATTTGCACAGCTCGTCGGCCCAGGCGAGGTCGTGCTGCGGCCCGCGCAACTGGCCCGGCCGCTCCGCCGAAAAGGCGGTGGCGACCGCGCCGTTGGGCCAGGTCAGCAGGCGCTTCGACGGTTCCCACAGGGGCTTCATCCAGGGCGGCGAAATCGCCAGCAGGCCGGATTCCCCCTCGATCATCACCTGGCGGGCATCGGCCGCGGTGGCACCCACCAGGGCGATCCGCCGCGCCCGGCCCGCCTCCACTTCGGCGCGGATGAATTCGGCACCGGCCCTGGTCTTCCCGAAGCCGCGCCCGGCCAGCACCAGCCAGCCGTGCCACGTTCCCTCGGGCGGCAGCTGGCTCGGCCGCGCCCAGAATTCCCAGTCGTAGAACAGCGCCTCGGCCTCACGCCGGCTCAGGCTCCTCAGGAAGTCCGCCCGCGTCTCGGCCGACAGCGAGGCGAGACAAGCGGCCCTGAAGGCGCTCGCGGATTTCGGCGCCGTCGCCATCCTGCTCCCCCGCTTGGTCGCTACGGTCGAGGCCGAAGGCCTGGCGTTCCAGGCGGATCAGCCGTTCGGCGGTGGTGCCGAGGGCGCGCACCAGGCCGGCCACGGTCTCGGCCCCGGCGGCGAAAGGCCCCTCCTCCGGCGGCCCGGTCGGTGCCGCCAGGTGATCGCGAAGGCCCTGCTGGACCTGGCCCAAAGTCTCGCGCAGGTCGGCGAGCAGGCGGCGATGCGCCCGCGCCACCTCGAAGCCGCGCCGCGCGGCGAGGTCGGCGTCACCGCCGCCCCGGATCCAGCCTTCGTCCTTCGCGCGCCGCCGCAGGGCAGCTTCCGAGAGGCCGTAACTCTCGGCGATTTCGGCCAGATAGAGCTGGCCCAGGCGATAGTCCCGCTCGACGCCGCGCCAATCGATGGGAGCGTCGCTCATCGCTATGCCTTTCGGGGACTGTAGTGATTATGTACCCATAATGTGCACAATGAGCCCAATAGTCAAGCAGATTTTGTGTCCTAAATGCGCGCGACGAGGGCATCGATGGCAGCAGCCACCTTTTCCGGCTGTTCCATCGGAATGAAATGGCTGGTCCCCGGCACCTGTTCCACCACGGCGTCCGGATGCAGCACCTTGAGCGCCCGCGCGCCGTCGGCCCGCAGGGTCGACTGATGCTCGGCATAAAGCGCGGTGATCGGGCAGGTCACCCGGGAAATGCGGCGCCAGAAGGCCAGCGAGATGGTCGAGAAGGTCCTGGCTTCCCAGGCGGGCGTGCAGGCGAGGCGCACCGTGCCGTCCTCCTGCTCGACCGTGCCGCCCTGGACATAGGCATCGAGGAAGCCGGGCGTCCAGGTCTTGAAGGCGCCGCGCCCGCGCCAAGCCTCGATCATGGCCTCGCGGCTGGCCCAGACGGCCCGGCGCCGCGCCGCCCGCTCGGCCAGCGGCATCCTGCCTGCAAGGCCGGTCGCCCGCGCCAGCGCCATGGCCGGCACGGCGGCGCGCGGCACCACGGCGGGATCGATCAGCAGGAGCCCGGCCACCAGATCGGGATGCAGCGCCGCCAGTTCGGCGCTCACCGCCCCGCCCATGGAATGGCCGGCCAGAACGGCCTTCTGCCCGAAGCCCTGGAGAATCGGCACGAGATCATGGACATAGCGGAGCCATGAGCGGAGCCGGCCCGCCTCCGCCGGCACGGTGCTCAAGCCATGACCCCGGAGATCGACCGCCCGGACCGTAAAGCGGTCGCACAATTGCGCCAGCAGCGGCGCATAGGTCTCGGCATTGAAGCCGGTCGCATGGGCGAAATGGATGAGTGGTGCCTGCCCCATCGGCGGCCCCCCGGCCAGGCAGGAAAAATGGCCGCTGCGCGCGGGGATTTCGATTCGGGCGAGTGGGGACAAGCGGCACATCCTCGTTCTGTTGCGCGCCATCCTGGAGCAAGCCATGCGCCGCCGTCCATCGACGGCGATGCTGCGATGCGATAGATTGGCCGTCACACAAGGGCCACAAAGATCGAGTCTGCTCCCGCCATGGTACGCCGTCTGACCGATGAACCCCCGATGCGCGGGCTCGAGCCCGAAGCCGTGCGCCCCGGCGCCATCGGCCGGGTCGAGCCCATAGGCCTGCGCCCGCCGCCGCAGCGCCGCCGCGGTCCCGACTGGGGCCTGGTGCTGATCACCCTGGCCTTTCTGGGCGGGGCCGGAGGCCTGCTCTATTTCGGCTACCTCAGGACCAAGGACGGCCTCCTCGAGGCGGGCGAGACCCATACGATCGCCGGCCGGCCCGACACGGTGATTCCCGACAATAACGGCACCCCGCCCGCCACCCGCCCGGGTGCGACCGGCGCCAGCGGTACCACCACCGGCACCACGGGGGGCACCGCCGCCCCGCGTGCGCCGATGCCGAGCGGCAGCGGCTATTCCCTGACCGACCAGGGTGTCCAGGGCGGCGACGTCTCGACCCGGCCCGGCGCCCATTCGGCGCCCGAGCCCCAGGGCCGCGAAGCACCCCGGCCGACCTCGTCGGCCCCGGGCACGCTCCAGGCCCCGCCGGGCGTGAAGCCGGTGAAATAGAGCTATAGACTGCTTGCGCATCGCCGCCGCCTGTGGCAGTTTCCGCGCCCTGACCGGGAACGCTGCTGTAGCTCAGTGGTAGAGCACTCCCTTGGTAAGGGAGAGGTCGACAGTTCAATCCTGTCCAGCAGCACCAGTCAGTCGAAACGGCCGCCCACCCGGGCGGCCTTTTTCATGTCTGGGCCAATAGGGCGCGAAAGCCGTCCTCGTCGATGATGCGGATGGCATGGCCCTGGGCGGCCATCGCTTCGGCGCGGAGTTGCTTCGAACTCTTGCCCCCCTCGTCGGCGCCGACCACCAGGAAGGTGGTGCGTGGCGAAACCGAGCTGTCGACCGCGCAGCCGGCCCGGGCCGCCAGGTCGGCCGCCGCCTTCCGTGCGATCGAGAGGGTGCCGGTAAAAACCACCACCTGGCCCGAGAGCGGCCCGGTGGGATCGCCCAGGCGGCGCACGTCCTCCCGCCGGCGCGATCGGATGGGAGCACTCGGCGCCGCCTGAAGCGCCAGCCATTCCTCGATCCCCCGGCCCGACTCGGCCAAGGCCGCCAGCACCACGTGGCCGGCCGCCTTGGCATCCTCCAGCGCGTGGTGATGCTCGAAGCGATAGCCGATCATGGCGGCGAGCGGCGCCAGGCCGAAGCCCCGGCGCGCGCAATGGGCCCAGGTCCGCCTCGCCATGCGGGCCGAATCGAGCCAGCGGCATTCGGGCTCCGCCACCCGCCAGCGCGCCGAGGCCCGTTCGGTGGCGACCCGGTCGAAGGCGGTATGGGTGGCGACCACCGTGCCGTCCAGCATCCGGTTCAGTTCGGGTGCCAGTTCCTCATAGGTCGGCGCGCCCCGCACCATCTCGGGCGTGATGCCGTGGATGGAGATGTTGAAGGCGTAGAAATCGTCCCGCGGGTCGATCAGCGAATAGAATTCGCCGGCCAGCTTGCCGTCCTCGAAACGGGCGATGCCGATCGAGCAGATCGAGCCCGTATCGCCATTCGCCGTCTCCACGTCCATGGCCAGGAAGTTCATCGAAGCGGTACCCCTTGGCACCCCGTGCCGACGCGAGCAGAATGCGTGAAATACTCACATAAAATAGGTGGGGGGACGCGCCATGGCCAGGGGCCTTGCGATCGACATGAAGAAGCGCCCGCGCCAGCGCCGGGCGGAAGCGACGGTCGAGGCCATGCTCCAGGCGGCGGACGAGCTGCTCTGCGCCCTGCCCTACGACAGGGTCACCACGAACCGGATCGCGGAACGGGCCGGCGTCGGCATCGGCTCGCTCTACCAATATTTCCCGAACAAGGAGGCGATCGTCGCCCGCGTCGTCACCCAATGGGTCGACGCCATGCTGGCCGAGGTCGGTGAGCGGCTGGCCGCCAGCGCCCAGCTCGAACTGGCCGCCGCGGCCCAGGCCATGGTCTCCGCCCTGTTCGAGGTCGTCGACCGGCATCGGGTCAAGGTCCGCCTGATCCTCGAGGTGATCCCCTTCGCCCTGCAGATCCCGGCGGTCGCCGAACTGCCGGCCAGCCTGATCGCCATCTCGGCCGCGACCCAGGCTTCGATCCGTGACCGGCTGAATTTCGCCAGGCCCGAAGCCGCCTCCTATGTCCTCATGGTGATGTCGCGCGCCTCGATCATCGAGACCGTGCTGCATTGTCCGCGCCACATCGACCGTGCCGACATCGAATATACGATCGCCGATTTCGTCGCCCGCATCATGCTCGGCAACGCCCCTCCCCCTCAGAACTGATAGGTCGCGGCGATGCCGATGAAGTCGCGGTCGATGAAGGGATTGCGCGAGCCGTTGGGCCCGCCGCCCGCCCCGAAGGACTTGAAATAGTTCAGGGTGACCGAGAAGCTCTGCGAGAATTCACCGCGCAAGCCGAACAGCATCGAGGTCATGCCCTTGGTGAAGCCCGGCAGCGGCGCCGGCGTGATGCCGAAGAGGCCGGTCGAAAAGGCCACCGAAGGCTGCAATTTCACCCCCGGCACCAGGTCCGGATAATCGAAGACGAAGAGGCCCTGCACCCCACCGGACCATTTGGTCGGGGTCTTGCCGGTGTTCCAGAACGGATCGCCCAGGTCGGTCACCGGCACCGGGGGCGAGATCTGATTGTCGCCCGGCAGGCCGAAGGAACGGCTGTAGAAGCCCGAAAAGCCGTTCTGGCCATAGGCACCGTAAGGATAGCCGTCGCGCAGGTCGACATGGAGCGCGCCGAATTCGACCAGGGCGATGACCGAGGTCGCCCCGATCAGCGAGGCGATCGGATCGGTGCCGCCGAAGATCTTGGTCAGGCGCAGCGCCGCCTGCCAGACGTCGTGCGGCTCGTCGGCATAGACCCGGCGGCCGGGGACATGGCTGTCGTCGAAGGTCTCGCCCGCCGGGCCGTCGGCGATCGGCGCGATGCCGAAATTATTCACATAGACAGGACCCAGCGGCAGGGTCTGGCCGCCGATCGTGGGCTGGCCGATCGGCAATTTCGCATTGGCCGTGCCCTGGTCGATCGGGATGCCGCCCACCTGGTCCAGCGACTTGGCGAAGAAGGCCGGGGCGGAGATGAAGATCGGCACGTCGTGTTTCCACGAAATCTCGCCGTTGATGGCGAGGCCGGTCCAATTCTCCGTCGTGTTGAAAGCCATGCCCAGCATCTGGAGATTGTCGGGGTAATAGACATAGAAGGCGCTGTTATCGAGATTCTTCAGCACAGTCGAGCGCGGCAGGGTGCCGATCGGCGGCTGGATCGCCGCCCCGGCCACGGGACCGATCAGCGGGTTCAACAGGTCGGAGGCGAGATTGCCGCTGGTCACGAAGCCGGGCACCAGGGCGCCGAGCGCCGTGGTGATCGCCTGTTGCTGCTGGAGCCCCAGGGTGCCGACCAGGGAACCGAGGGCACCCGCCTGGGCCTGCGCCAGGTCGACCTGGCCGGTGCCCTGGGCATAGCTCTCCGGCGCCTGGAAATAGAGCGAGGGCAGCCGGCTCCGGTACTTCACATAATAGAATTGGAACTCGGTATTGTTCAGCTCGGGCGCGAAATAGCGCATGGAGAGGCCCCAGTCGCCGGCATGGGGATCGTCCAGCCGGTGGATCGGGATGCCGACGGAAAGGGCCTGCGGCCCGCTGCCATAGGGCGGGGCCGGATTGTCGTAATCGGCGGCATTGTCGCGCCCGACCGTATATTCCCGCCGGTCGCCGAAATCGGTGAAGACCGAGGTGCCCTTCGCCCCCTCGCACAGATTGTCGTTGAAGGACAGGAAGCTGCCGCAGACCGGCAGCCGCGCCGGCTCGAAATCGAGCTGATAAAAGGCTTCGAACGACGGCCCGTCGTTCAGCTCGTAGGCGAGCTTGATCAAGGGCACCGGGATCAGCGCGTCCTTCAGCTCCGCCCCCGGGGTCAGAATCTTGGTGACGTCGATCGGATTGATCACCGAAATGCCGTTCAGGGTGAACAGCGCCTCGCCCCAGTTCAGGATCTGACTGCCGATCTTGACCTGGAGATTGTTGTCGAACAGGTTGAAATTGCCGCCGACATACCATTCGCGGAGCGTGGCGTCCCAATTCGCCTTGTCCAGGGCATTGGGCGAATAGCGGCCACGATAGGGCCGCTCGGCCGGGCCGTTGGCCGCCAGGTGATTGTTCAGCGCGACCGAATCGACGAAGGCTTCGCCGCTCACCGTGGCGAAGAAGTCGCGCCACTTCAGGCGTGCCTCGCTGCGGATCGTGGTGATCTGCGAGATCAGGTCGTATTTGTCGAAATTCAGGTTGCCGTCGTCTGAATCGGCGGGCGTGTAACTGCCACCGTTATAATAGCCGACGTTGCGCGGGTCGCGGTCGGCCATGCGCATCTGGGCGCCGATCGAGAGCGTGGTGATGACGCTGCCGGTGACCTCGTCGCCCAGTTCGAAGTCATAGGCGGCGGCGGAGGTCGCCATGGCGGTCAAGCCGGCGGCGGCGAGCAGAAAGCGGCGGCGAGCCATGGTCCGCGCCTCCTATTGCGAACCCATCCGTCGCACGGCATCGGGCGAGAAGACCGCGGAATCCAGGTCCTTCGGCTCGAAGTCGACCGGCCTTTCCTCGTTCACCATGCCGAAAGTCAGATATTTGCCCGATTGCAGGTCGTAGGAAATCTGCACGGCCGAGGAACAGAGCGGCACCTCATAGGCGCTCAGCAGCGGGCCTTCCTGCATCCGCCACAGCGCGCCATGGGTGTCGTAGGCGTCGATCATGACGATGTTCCAACTGTCCTCGTCGAGGTAGAAGCTGCGCCGCCCGTAGATGTGCCGGGTGCCCTCCTTCAGCTTCGATTCGACCACCCAGGCCCGGTGCAATTCGTAACGATTGAAGTCCTGGTTGATGTGGTTCGGGGTCAGGATCTGCTTGTATTTGTATTTGTCCGAGGCGAGCTCATAGGCGTTGTAGCCCATGTAGAGCTCGCGCTTGGGCTGGAGCGTGAAGCTGAAGCGGTCGGTCGCGCCGTTATACATGTCGAAAGTGTCGGCGGGGGCGAGGCCGTCGGTCTGCGGCGCCGGATTGTCATAGGCGATGTCGGGGGCGCGCAGCAGGCGCCTTGTGCCCGGGTTGTAGATCCAGGCCTGGCGCGGCAGTTCCTTGGCGTTGATCGTGTCGAGCACCAGGACGATGGTCCCGGCCGAACGCGGCGGATAGGTGATGAAGTTCAGGTAGGAGATGGCGATGTTGTCGAGCTGCTTGATGTCGCTCACGTCGCCGATCTTGTTCAGGCCCGGGCCGTTGTAATGGGCGATGCCCTCGTCGTGGCCGCGCACCAGGTCGTAGCTGCCGTCGCGGGCCACCAGGGCGGCGGTGAACCAGCGCCGCGCCTTGAAGCCGCGGTAGCGCAGCCGATGGTTCCAGATCGCCTCGACCCCCGATTGCGGAATCGGGAAGGGATTGCCCAGCAAGGCGTCGTTCAGGCCGTTGTCGTCCTCGGTCATGGTCGCCGTGACGGCATTCCGCTTGTTGGCGTCCAGCACCCGCTGCGGCAGGGTGCAGCTGCGCCGGCTCTGGTAGACCGGCAGCTTGTAGGTCGGATAGAGCTTCAGCAGGGCGATCTGGCCGGTGGTCAGGCGCGCCTCGTATTGCTTCAAGTTCTGGCCGGTGATGGTGAACAGCGGCTTGTCGTCGGGAAAGGGGTTCGGGTAGTGCATGCCCGGCTTGTAGCCGGCGGGCGGCGCGGTCATGCCGCCGGTCCAGGGCGGAATCGAGCCGTCGGCATTGCCGGCGCGCACGGCGCCCATCGGCGTCAGGTCCTTGTCCAGCCGGTCCGCCTCGGACTGCGCCACCTTGGCCGCCGCCCCCTCGACGGTGATCGCGCCGAGCAGGCCCGCCAAGGCCCCGACCAGGACCCACGCCTTCATCTTCATGCCCTTCCCCCCTGTGGCCGGTCTCGTGGCCTGCCCTTGCCGGGCATGGCCTTCGCCGGATTTCCGACTCCAGGTTGAACAAGCCCGCCGCCCTTGTGAATTCGCGTTCCCGCCGCCGCAGCCGCCGGTCCGCAGGCGCCGGAATCCCGGGCTTCCTGCCCGCTCGTTCCGGGCAAATGTAGAATTCGACTGCGGCTTACTCGCAAATGCCCCCGGGCCGAAGCCCGGCCGGGCGGCGAAAAACCCCTCTGATCAGAGGGGGGCGGCAAGTTGCGGGGTAGCGCACCCTTGATTCTCTCTTGCGGGCACGGGAGGCCATGGTGGCGCTGGAATTCGATCTCTCTCTTCTCTCTGCGGAACGCTCCGTCGGCCAGTGGCTGCGGGGCCTGCGCGCCGTGCGCGGCTATTCGTCGAATCTGGTCGCGGAACGCGCCGGGCTCGCCGTCGAACGCCTGGAAGCGATCGAGGCGGGAACCGCGGAACGGCCGGAACTGCGGGAAATGGCGGCCATCCTGCGCGCCATCGACGGCCGCCTGGTCGAACGCCTGGTGCAATTCGCCACCACCCTCGGCGCCTCCGCCGTCTCGATCGACGACGCCAGCGAATTGTCCCATCTGGCCAGCCGCATCGTCGCCGCCTTCGGCTGCGTGTCCTCTACCGCGACCCGCGGTGCCGTCGCCGATCTGCTCGAGGCGGTCGCCGGCTATGGCGCGGCGCACCGGCTGAACGCCTGAAGCGTCCAGAAATCTCGGAATCCCCTCTGATCAGGCAGGAGAAACGAACAAACTAAAAATTGTCTCATGAACCGTCACAACTTGGAGACGTTTCATGATCGATGTCATCGGCCCTTGGAATCGCGCCCATCATCAGGCCACCCTCGACGCCATGTTCCGCCTGCGTCACCAGGTTTTCGTCGAGGAATTGGGCTGGCACCTGCCGCTCGCCCGGGACGGCATGGAAAGCGACCAGTTCGACGGTCCACGCACGGTCTATCTGGTCTATCGCGACGCGCTCGGCCGGGTCGCCGGCTCGATGCGCCTGATCCCGACCACCGATCCCCATGTCCTGGGCGACGTCTTCCCGCAGCTCTGCTCAGGCCCGGTGCCGCGCAGCCCGGCAATCTACGAAAGCAGCCGGAGCTGTATCGCCGGCTTCGCCCGCTCGGGTGATGCCCAGGGCACGATCTGGGGAGCCCTGACCTGCGGCATGATCGAATTCGCCATGCTGCGCGACCTCGACTGCATCACCGCGGTGATGGAGCGGCGCATGGTCGCCATGGCCAAGGTGGCGAACTGGGAGCTCGAGGTGCTGGGTCCGGTGCTGGAAATCGCGGGCACCGATGTGGTCGGCGTGCGCATGCCGATCGACCCCGCCGCACTGGACACCGTGCGCCGCCAGCGCCGGGTGCCCGATCCCGTGCTGCAGCTCCGTTTCGCCGCGGCCGCCTGAACGGCCCGGACGGCGTGCCGGACCGGCGATCAGGGGGCGACTTCGCCCATCTTGATCGCCATCATCAAGGCTACCGTCCGGCTGGCGGTGCCGTATTTCTTCTTGGCGTTCTCGATGTAGTAGTGAACCGTCGCCTCGCTCAAGCCGATGATCTGGCTGATCGCCCAGTCGGACTTGCCGGCGCTCACCCATTGCAGGCATTCGCGCTCGCGCTGGGTCAGGGTCGGCAGGTCCGGGGTCTGGGCCGCCCGCACCAATTGGTGGGCGCGGCCCAGCACGGCCAGCGACAGATGGGAAATCAGGCGGCGCACCCGGGGATCGCCGTCCACCTCGGTGCCGGCGAAGGTCAATTCCGCCCGGTAACCGCCCGGCCCGTGCAGCGGCACGGTCAGGCCGTGGCGCAGGCCGAAGTCGGTCGCCTCGTTCATCACCCGGCGCGCCGAAGGCTTCACCCCCTGCGACGCCTCGGCCCAGGTGAAGGGCAGCAATTCGGTCGCCGCGCGGCGGAACACCGGGTCCACCACGGCGAAATTGCTGGCCACGTAATGGTCGACCCAGGGCTGCGGCATCCGCAGGATCATCAGGGCGTCCGCGGGCAATTGATTCACCCGCGGGATTTCCATGCAGGCGCCCGACTCGTAGCCGTAGCGCCGCGCCACTGCCGCCGCGATCTCGAACGCTGCCGTTGCCGACTGCGTCCCGTCGACCCTGGCGATCAGATCCAGTAAATCATCATTCACGTGCAAGCCCTGCCCGGCTAATGCCCGCGACGATTGTCCCTCGCTTCGCGCATTTCGCCAAGAGTGCGCACGTCGTCCAATAGTCGATTCATGGCTTCAATGCCATGGTCCCGGCGGATTCTTTCAACCAGGAATATCAGCATCGCCTCGAGATCGCCGATGGGTAGAGGGCGCAGGTTATGCCCGCGCTGGGTCGAGCGCCGCCACTCCTCCTCCAGGATCAGACGGAGGACACCGTCCCCATGGTCGGCCGCGATGGCCGAAGCCACCGCCCGCAGCCGTTCGGCGGCTGTCTTCTCTTCACCCGCCGGAGCCGTTTCGACGACCTCTCGGGGTATCGTGCCGCGGTTCATGGGACACCTACCAAAGGTTATCATTACAGATACACGATCAACCCCAGCGGGATCAAGGGATAGAAGACCAGCCCGCCGGCAGGCTGCCCGCGTCGCGCCAATAACGCAGGCAGAAACTCCAGGCCCCCCGCGCTTCGGCGGCCGCGATTTCGAACAGCAGCCGGCGCAAACCGTCCGCCACCGGGCCGAGACCGGTGAGGGCGAGACACCGCAACACCCGCGTCAGCCGCAAGTGATTGTGGTTGGCCGACCCCAACCAATGGTCGTATGGTCCCGGAAAATCGGCGCCTCGCGCGAATTCCGTTCCCTGGCGGACGATACCGTAGAGCCGCATCAGCGCATCGGTCGAAACCAGCAACGAATCCTGTAACGTGGGATCCGCGGCGATCCTGCGCGCCTCCGCCTCGCTCAGCGTAGGCGCGCCGGGATTGGCGCCGCTGACCTCGGGCAGGGGAAAGAGCCATTGGATGAAATCGTGCCGGGCTTCGAGCCAGCTCGCCGGCTTGGCGCGGATTTCGTCGATCAGGCGCCCTTCGTCGTCCGGCGCCCGGCCAGACAGGAAATCTGTGAGCAACGTCACTGTCCGAGCCCTCCCCTTGCGACAGCATCACGGAATGAACACCATGCCGACCTGATGCCACCATGCTTTCAAGGCAAAGCTGCGGCATTCGTGAACGGGGGAAACCACCATGCATTTCCGCACCACGCTCAGGGCGCTGCCGCTCCTGGCGACCGCCGCCTTCGGCGCTCCGGCCGGCCTCGGCTTCGGGGCCGCCGAAGCGGCCGACCTGACGCTCGACCGGGTCATGCTGTCGACCGGCGGCGTCGGCTATTTCGAATGGGAAGCCAAAGTCGACGGCGACGCCACCCTGACCCTCGACGTGCCGCTCGACCAGGTCGACGACGTCCTGAAGAGCCTGGTGGTGTTCGACGACAAGGGTGGCGTCGGCGGCATCGAACTGCCCGGCCAGCAGCCGGTCTCACAGCTTTTCCGCGACCTGCCCTTCGGGCCCGAGGCGCTCGAATCACCGATCGCCCTGCTCAATGCGCTCCAGGGCTCGGAAGTGACCGCGACCGGCGCCCGCACCCTGACCGGCCGCCTCCTCAAGGTCGAGCCGGAGACCACCACGCTGCCCTCCGGCGCCACCGTCACCCGCAACCGGGTCAGCCTGATGACCGCCGCCGGCCTGCAGCAACTGGTGCTGGAAGACGCCCAGTCGCTCGCCTTCACCGATCCTGCCCTGCAGGCCCAGGTCGACAAGGCGCTGGCCGCGATTTCCGCCGCCCATGCGCGCGATCGCCGCGGCCTGACCATTGCCGCCCGCGGCCAGGGCTCGCGCACCGTGCGCGTCGCCTATGTCGTCGCGACTCCGCTCTGGAAGACGTCCTACCGGGTCAGCCTGCCGGCCGATCCCGAGGCCGCCGCGGCCCGGCTCCAGGGCTGGGCGGTGGTCGAGAACATGAGTGGCCAGGACTGGAAGAATGTCGAGCTGACCCTGGTCTCGGGCAGCCCGGTGACTTTCCGCCAGGCCCTTTACGCCTCCTATTACGTCGACCGGCCGGAAGTCCCGGTCGAGGTCGTCGGCCGCATCCTGCCCAATGTCGATACTGGTGCCAGCCTCTATGTGGCTGGCGGCGGTGCCGCCCAGGACGACACGCGGAGCTACGACCGTTCCCGCGGTCTTTCCGCCGCCTCGGTCGGCGGCGCCCCGCCCTTGCCGGCAGCGGCCCCCGCCCCGATCATGGCCTCGCCCTATGCGGAAGCCGAGGCCAAGGCGGCAGAGCCGAGCGATTTCGCCCCCGCCTCGCCCGATGCCTCGGCCGCCTCGACCGAAGCCCTGACCCAGATCGTGTTCAAGCTCCAGGCGCCGGTCTCGGTCGCCGCCGGGCGCTCGCTCTCGGTCCCCATCATCGACCGCGACGTGCCGGCGGCCCGCCTCGCGCTCTATCAACCGGGTGTGCACCAGCGCCATCCGCTGGCCTCGATCAAGCTGAAGAACGACGGCGCCACCGGCCTGCCCCCGGGCATCCTGACCCTCTATGAAAAGGGCGAGGACGGCAGCTTCTCCTATGTCGGCGATGCCCGCCTGTCCGCCCTGCCGGCGGGCGAGGAGCGCATGATCTCCTACGCCCTCGACCAGAAAGTCCGCGTCGACCGCGCCGATACCGACGATTCGAGCTTCACCTCGGGTACCATCTCGCGCGGCGTCTTCACGGCGCAGAGCGTGGCGCGCCGCACCATGACCTTCAAGGTGGCCGCCCCGGCGCGCGAGAGCCGCAGCCTGATCCTGGAACTGCCCAAGCTCGCCGGCTATGCGCTGGTCGAGCCCAAGTCGGGGGTCGAGGAGACCGACCTCTACTGGCGCATCCCCGTCAAGCTCACGGCCGGCAAGACGGCCGAGGTCAAGGTGGTGGCCGAACGCCCGGGCACGACGACGATCGGCATCGCCGACCTCAGCGATGCCCAGATCGCCTATTATTCGGCGAGCCGGGCGGTCGACGCCAAGGCCAAGGACGTCTTCACCAAGCTGGCCGCCCTGAAACGGACCCAGGCCGAAGCCGAGCAGACGGCCGAGGCGCTGTCGTCCAAGCTGGGCGACCTGACCGAGGAACAGGCCCGGCTGCGCGCCAATCTCGACGCCGTGCCGCATGACAGCGATCTCTACCGCCGCTACCTGAAGAAGCTCGACGAGCAGGAAACCGCGATCGAGCAGCTCCAGTCCAAGATCGCCGACGCCAGGGACGTGGCCGAGGCGGCGGACAAGAAGCTGGCCGACTTCATCGCCGGCCTCTGAGCCGGCATCGTCCCGGGGGACCCGGCCGCGACCATTCGCCGGGTCCTTCCGCTGTTGCCCACCGCGGCCGGGCCGTGGATCATGCGACCATGTCGCCCGCCCGCCACCGTCTCCTCTCCGCCGGATTTTTCGCCCTCGGCATGGCCGGGGCGGCGGTCACGGCGGTCGCCCTGGTGGCGGCGCGGGAACACTGGACGGCGGGGGACTGGCCGGCCACCACCGCCGAAGTGGTCGACGCCGTGGCCGCCGGCCCGGCCGGCGAGACGGCCGCCTATCGCCTGCGCGTCCGCTTCCTGCCGCCCGGCCACGCCATGGTCGAGGCCGAGACGGTGGACGAGATCGGCGAACGTCAGCTCGCCCTCTTGCGCGAAGTGGCACCCAGCCCGGGCGGCACGGTGAAGAATCCGACCGCGCTGGTCTATTACAGCCCCGAACAAGTGGACGAAGTGCGCCTCGGCCCGCCCGGACGGGGCGACCGGCTGGCTGCGCTGGGCTTTGCCCTGGCCGGGCTGGCCGGCCTGACCGCGTCGGTCGCCGGCTTCCGCCGCGCCGCCGACTTCGTGGTCAGCCCCGCAGGATCCCGACCATCAGGAGGAACTGGCCGACGTAATAGCTCGCCCAGATGATGTGGTGGATGCCGCCGAAGGGGGTGCCGAAACGCGCCACCGCGATCAGCGCGTCCGAACCCATGAAGAGCAGGGCGCCGGCCGCGATCCAGGGCGTCGTCGCCGGCACCAGCAGGGCGCCGGAGACCATGACCAGGATCACCGCCATATAGACGCCGACCGGCCCCGCCAGCTCGCCCATCTGGCCCTTCAGCCCGACGAAGAGACCGACCGCCAGCAGGACCGCGACACCGATCACGGCGAAGCGCCAGAGCTCCGCCTGCATCGGGAACCTGGTCATCACCAGGGCGAAGATCGCGGCATAGGCGACATGGGCGCAGAGGAAGGAGCCGAGGCCGGGCACGAACCATTTCTTGTCGTCTTCGAGGGCCAGGAAAACGTCGCCCGCGGTCGACAGCACCAGGGCCGCCAGCAAGAGGAGGCCCAGCGGCGAATTGAGCGGGATCGAGATCAGCACCAGCACGGCCAGCAGGCCGACCGGCACCGCCTTCAGATAGGGCATCAGCGGGTACCAGCTCTCGCCCGCCCGCCCGAGATAGAAGATCGAGGCGAGCAGCGAGACGAGGAAGAGCCCGTAGCGGATCGCATCGAGATCGTCGCCCTTGGGGCCCAGCATGGGAACGGACAGCATCTCAGCCTCTTTCTTTGGTTTCGGCGCGCTTCGCCAGGGGATGGCGTGCCGCCATCCGGCGCAGCACGAAGCCCGGCAGATATTTGATCAATCCCGCCGTCGCCTTGTTGGCGGTGCCGTTGACCAGCACGCTCTCGCGCCCGGCCATGACGGCCGCGACCGCCTCTTCGGCGACGACCTCGGCACTCTGCCACTGCCAGCCGGGGATCGCCTTGGCGACTTCGGCGATGCCGGCGCTGGCGTGGAATTCGGTTCGCGTGAAGCCCGGGCAGGTGGCCAGGACATGGACGCCCTTGCCCCGGACTTCCGCGGCCAGGAATTCGGAGAAGCGGACGACGAAGGATTTCGCCCCGGCATAGAGGGTCGAACCCGGGATCGCCGGCACGAAAGCCGCCAGCGAGGCGACATTGAGGATGCGTCCCCAGCGCCGCGCGATCATGCCGGGCAGCAGGCGGTGGGTCAGTTCGGCCGGCGCCGTCACCATCACCTGGATCAGGTCGCGCTGGTCTTCCCAGGTAGTGTTCTCATAGGCCGGCGGCACGCCGAAACCGGCATTGTTGACCAGCATGTCGACCTGGATGCCGCGCGCCGCGATCGCCGCGACCAGGTCGGCCGGCGCCTTGGGATCGGCCAGATCGGCCGGGATCACCTCGACGGCGACGGCGAAGCGTTTCCGCAGATCTTCGGCCAGGGCGTCGAGGCGGTCGGCCCGCCGCGCGGTCAGCACCAGGGCGAAACCGCGTTTGGCCAGGGTTTCCGCGAAGGCGACGCCGAGCCCCGCCGACGCCCCGGTGACCAGGGCGGTACGCCCCTTGCCTTCGGCCTTCGCCATGTTTCCCCCGGGTCTGTGTTCCGCGCCCCCGGGCGGGGGCGGGGACGATGGGGGGCGGCCGAAACCGCCCCCCGGCAGTCGTTACAGGATCTCGAACAGGCCGGCCGCACCCATGCCGCCGCCGATGCACATGGTGACGACGCCGTATTTGGCGCCGCGCTTCTTGCCTTCGAGCAGGACGTGGCCGGTCATGCGGGCACCCGACATGCCGTAGGGATGGCCGATCGAGATGGCGCCGCCCGAGACGTTCAGCTTCTCCATCGGAATGCCGAGGCGGTCGCGGCAGTAGACGACCTGCACCGCGAAGGCTTCGTTCAGTTCCCAGATGCCGATGTCGTCGACCTTCAGGCCATGACGGGCGAGCAGCTTCGGCACGGCGAAGACCGGGCCGATGCCCATTTCGTCCGGCTCGCAGCCGGCGACCGCGAAGCCGCGGAACACGCCGAGGGGCTTCAGGCCGCGCTTCTCGGCGACCTTGGCTTCCATCAGGACGCAGGCCGAAGCGCCGTCCGAGAGCTGCGACGCATTACCGGCGGTGACGAAATTGTCCGGGCCCTTCACCGGCATCAGCTTGGCGAGACCTTCGATCGTGGTCTCCGGCCGGTTGCCTTCGTCCTTCACCAGTTCGACTTCGACGTCCGAAGTCTGGCCGGTCGCCTTGTCGAAGACCTTCATCACGGTCTTCAGCGGCACGATCTCGGCGTCGAAGGCGCCGGCCGCCTGGGCCGCCGCGGTGCGCTGCTGCGACGACAGGGAATATTCGTCCTGCGCCTCGCGGCTCACCTTGTAGCGGTGGGCGACATTGTCGGCGGTGTCGAGCATCGGCATCCAGAGCGAGGGCTTGTGCTCCATCAGCCAGTCTTCGGTGAAGTAATTGACGTTCAGATTGTTCTGAACCAGCGAGATCGACTCGAGGCCGCCGCCCACCATGATGTCGGCATTGCCGGCCATGATGGTCTGCGCTGCCAGCGCGATCGCGTTCAGGCCCGAGGAGCAGAAGCGGTTCAGCGTGGCGCCCGAGACGGTGACGGGCAGGCCGGCGCGGATCGCCGCATTGCGCGCCACATTGTGGCCGGTGGCACCTTCCGGCAGGCCGACGCCGAGATAGACGTCGTCCACCTCTTCACCGGCGAGGCCGGCGCGGGCGACCGCGTGTTTGATCACATGGCCACCCAGGGTGGCACCGTGGGTGGCGTTGAAGGCGCCCCGGAACGCCTTGCCGATGGGCGTACGGGCGGTCGAGACGATGACGGCTTCTCTCATGGCACTGGCTCTCCTCAGCTCGGGCGCTTGTCCGGCCCTTTGACTGCGCGGCCTTGATAGCCTGCGGCTTCGGGCGCGCAAACAGGAAATTTGGCCTCAGGCCCGCCGATCGCGGTGCAATTGCGCCATCCACGAAAACAGCTCGACCACATTCGGCGGATTGGAATCGCCCGAGAATTCGCGGTAGAGCGTCGCGACATTCACGGCGATCCGCTCCGCCTCGCCCCAGTCCGACCATTGGTCGAGGGCGATCGAGCGCGCCGCCTCGAAAGCGCCGAGGCCGGCATCGAAACGCGCCTTCGCCTCGTCCCTTATATGGCCGAGATAATCGCGCAGCCGAGCGACATGCGCCTTGGTCGCGAGCGGCCCGTGACCCGGCACCACGGTCTCGACGTCGAGGCCCAGGATATGGTCGCAGGCATCGATCCAATTGCCGACCGGCCCGGCCCACATCACCGGATGCCCGCTCGAAAACAGCAGGTCGCCGGTGAACACCGTCTTCGCATGGGGCACATGGACGATGGTGTCGCCCTTGGTATGCGCCGGCCCCAGTTCGACGCATTCGATGGCACGCCCGCCGGCCGCCAGGATGCAACGGGCGCAGAAGGTCTTGGTCGGCGGGCTCTCGACGACGCCGGCGAAATCGAAGGCGCCGAAAATCTCCTTGAGATAGTCGCCGAGGGGCCCGAGCTCATTCGCCGCCGCCATCATGGAGGCGAGCATGGCGGGCGGCACTTCGGCCATTTCCTCGGCGCTCGACCGGCTGGCCACGATCTCGGCGCCCTCGACCAGGGCATTGCCCCAGCAATGGTCGCCATTGGCATGGGTATTCACGACCGTGCCGATGCGCGCGCCCGGCACCGCATCCTTCATCGCCGCCAGCATCTCGGCGGTCAGGCGCTGGTCAAACAAAGTGTCGACCAGCACGGCCTCGCCGCCGTCGGCGATCAGCCCGGCGTTGGACCAGCCCCAGCCGCCGTCCGGTTGCAGCCAGGCATAGAGCCCGTCACCCAGTTCGTGCAGTCCCCGGCGATAGGTCGCAGCCATCGGATCCCCCCTCTTCGGCGGCGCGGATTGTCGGGGGGCTTGCGTCATGCGGCAATGCGAAATTGACTGTTCCAAACGCCGTCCGCGCTCTCTATGAAAATTGGACGAATTGTCATGTTCTGGGGTGATCGGATGTCTGTTGCGGAACCCGTCGTTGTCGATTGGCCCGGCTTCCTCGGCCTGATCGGGCCCGTGCGCACGGAAAAGCCCGACGGCGAGCGCTGGCTCTTCTCCTTCACCGTGGGCGAGCAGCATCTGAACCCGGGCAATGTCTGCCACGGCGGCATGCTGATGAGCTTCGCCGACCATGTGCTCGGCACCGTGGTCTGGGAGTCGATCGGCCACCGGCCCTGCTCCACCATCACGCTGAATTGCGACTTCGTCACCGCGGCCAAGCTCGGCGACCTGGTCGAGGGCGAGGCACGCATCACCCGCTCGACCCGCTCGCTCATTTTCGTCAACGGCTTGCTCACGGCCGGCGGCAAGGTGGTGCTGCAGGCGAACGGCATCTGGAAAGTGCTGGGGGCGTGAGCAAGCGGCCGGATAAGGGACCGCGCGGTCTCTATCCCGGCCGGCCCCCGACGGCCGACGAAAAAGCCCTGCTCGACGCCGCCATGTCCGGCGTCAAACCGATGAAGCGGGCGACGGTCACCCCCGCCCTGGCGCCCCTGCCCGGCGCCCGCCCCCGCCTCTCGGTCACCAGGATCGAGCATCCGCTCTCGGGCGAGGCGCCGGCCCCCGCCCATCGCATCCACGACATGGATGGCCTCAAGCAGCGCCGCCTGATGCGCGGCGAATTGAAGGTCGAAGCCCGCCTCGACCTCCACGGCCATACCCGCGACTACGCCCACCGCGCCCTCGACCGCTTCCTGATCGACAGCCACGCTGCCGGGCTCCGCACCGTGCTGATCATCACCGGCCGGGGCCGCGGCCCGATCGACCAGGCCCCCGACGGCGTGCTCCACCACATGGTGCCGCGCTGGCTCAACGCGCCGGAGCACAATCACCGCGTCCTCGGCTGGCACCCGGCGCAGCGCCGGGACGGCGGCGAAGGCGCCCTCTACGTCGTACTGCGCCGCGCCCGCGACTGAACCTTCTCAATCGACGATCGGCGGCGCCGTCGCCTCGGCCACGCCCTTGGCCGAGAGCCGTTCCAGCGTCGCCGCCAGCCCGGCCGTATCCGGGCAGATCAGCAGGCTGGTCGCCCGCCCCCAGGCCAGGCGAAGCACATGGCAGCCGCGGTTCCAGGTCCGGACTCCGTCCGTGCCCGAATTGCTCTCCCGCCATTCGGCCACCACCAGCGTGTTCCAGGGGCCGCCGGCGACCTGGATGCGCCCGACCTCGAAGCCGATGTCCGGCATCAGGCGATAGAGCCGCTCGTACCAGGCCCGCGTCGCCCCCAGGCTGCGCCGGACCCCGCCCAGCGCGCTCTCGCCCAGGAAGCCGTGCTCGAAACGGGGCGCGAAGGCGCGCAGCACGGGCTCCGCATCGCCCCGGCTGACCGCCTCGAAGAGCTGCCGCACCTTGCGGCGCACGATCGCGTGATACACGGCCACCTCCATTCAATGATTGAACTGACAATAGCGCCTTCAGTTCAATCAAACAACGGACTAGAGTCGCACCATGCAGAGAACCAGCTTCGCCCCCATGCATTGCTCGCTCGCCCGCGGCCTCGACCTGATCGGCGACTGGTGGACGCCGCTCATCGTGCGCGACCTCTTCCTCGGGCTCACCCGCTTCGACGAGCTGGCGGAAGACCTCGGCATTTCCCGCAATCTGCTGACCCGCCGCCTGGCCGCCCTGGTGAAGAACGGCATCGTCGAGAAACACGCCTATTCGAGCCGGCCACCCCGCTACGACTACCGCCTGTCGCCCGCCGGCCTCGACCTCGTGCCCATCATCGTGGCGCTCACCGCCTGGGGCGACCGCTGGGCCCCGCGCCCGGAAGGCCCGCCCGTCCTGTTCCGCCACATCCCCTGCGGTGCCGTGGTGGTGCCCGAGATCGCCTGCCCCGCTTGCCACGGGCGGATGGCAGCCGATACGATTCAGGCACTGCCGGGGCCGGGCGGCGCGATCGCGCCGGGCACCCGGGTTCTGGCTCGCCGGCTGGCCGGCCAACAAACAGAAGGCCGGCACACCGGCCTTGGGGGGAGTGGAAAGACGACATGAGCAACCTCGGCCCTTCCTCGCAGCGCTTCTACAGCCAGGGCCTGCGGCTCCATTACGTCGACTGGGGCAACGAGGAGGCGCCGCCGCTGATCCTGGTCCATGGCGGCAACGACCATTGCCGGAGCTGGGACTGGGTCGCCCAGCGCCTGGCCGACCGCTTCCATGTCATCGCGCCCGACCTGCGCGGCCACGGCGACAGCGACCACGCCCCGGGCAGCCATTACCCGACCCACGGCTTCATCCTCGACCTCGCGCAATTGATCGAGCAGCGCCGGCTGGCCCCGGTCAACATCCTGGCCCATTCCTGGGGTGGTGCGGTCAGCCTGCTCTATGCCGGGATCTATCCCGAGAATGTCGCCAAGCTGATGGTCATCGAGGGCTGGGGTCCCTCACCCGCGATCCTGGAAAAACACGCCAGCCTCGCCCCGCACGAGCGGCTGCGGCAATGGATCGAAGGCACCCGCGCCGTCGCCCGCAAACAGGCGCCGCGCTATGCCTCGATCGAGGATTGCATCGCCCGCATGAAGGCGGCCAACACCCGCCTCTCGGACGAACAGGCCCGACACCTCACCGTCCACGCCGCGGCCCAGAACGAAGACGGCAGCTATTCCTGGAAATACGACCCCTATGTCCGGGTGATCAGCCCGGTGTGGAATTCGCCCGAAGAACTGGGCCGCATCTGGTCGCGCATCGACTGCCCCGTGCTGCTGCTCCGCGGTACCGAGAGCTGGGCCAGCGACCCGGTGGCCGACGGCAAGACCGCCTGGTTCGACCAGGTCCAGGTCGAGACCTTCGAGAATGCCGGCCATTGGGTCCATCACGACCGGCTGGACGATGTCGTCGCCCTGGCGCGCCGGTTTTTTGACACTCGAATTTAGTAATAAGAAAATCAGCTTTTGAATTTCTTGTGGAATACTTGACCTCGCGTCGAGTCGTCCTATATTCGAGCCATCCGCCCTGAACCGGCGGCGCCTGGTCCCCGAGACGGACCCGCGGAATTTGATGGGAGCAGCTTGCGCCGCGTCATCCCTGCTAAAGCGCCACGACGACGGTCGTGGTTCCCCGATCTGGAGGAGTGAACCGATGAACTGGCCGATGACGACCGCCCGGACGATCCGAAAATCGCGGGCTCTCCGGCGAATGCACAACTTCTGTTGTCGCACCCGCTGAGCCCCCGTACCGACCCGAGATTGTCACGGTCCCGCGTTACAAGTGCGTGGGACGCCAGGAGAATGAAATGTCTTTCGTCACCAGCGAAGGCGTCGATTCGACGCCGGCCTTCACCATCGAAGTCGATGACGTCGTCGCCGGGCTCGCGCTCCGCGAACGCAGCGGCTTCAGCTTCGTCGCCGCCGATCCCCGCTTCCGCCTGCTCGACGGCAGCCGCTTCCGCCGCCTGCATCAGATCGAGGCGGCCGCCCGCAACGTGCTCCGCGCCAGCCTGCCGCACCGCCGGCTGCACGCCGCCTGATTCCCTGGAACCCTGCCGGCCGATGGTCCGGCCGGCCTGGGTTCCTTCCGCCGAATGAATTCATCCCCCATCCGGCGACTTTCGGGCGGCAGCAATGCCGCCCGATTTGTTTAGACTGCCGCGCAAGGCGCGGCCCGCGGCAGCAATGCCGCCCGATTTGTTTAGACTGCCGCGCAAGCGCAGCCCGCGGCCTCTCCGAGAGAGCAGTCACACGCGATCGGCGCGGTCCCGGTAATCGGCCGCCGACGCCCCGCTCGCGATTCCGGCGAGCGCCTCGCGTTTCGGCGCCGAACCGGAACCACCCACCCCGAAAGCCGGCGGCTTCAGCGGATTGATGCCGTCCTTGCGCAGCGCCGACCAGGTCCAGAGCGCGCCCAGGAAATCCGGCACCACGAAGGCGATGTAGAAGGGCCGCATGCCGAAGACCAGGATCAGGGCGACGAAGACCGGCACGATGAGGATGCGCATCTGCACCGACCAGCAGAAGAAGGGCACCACGCCCGCGCGCCCGAGGTTGCAGTAGTAATAGCCGACGATCAGCACGACGACGCCGAGGAAGCGGATCCAGTCCAGCCCCTCGATCGGAAGCTGGAGGAGGCCCAGCACCAGTTCCGGCGCCACCACCATGGGCAGGCCCGCCGCGAAGACATAGAAGGAAAAGAAGAAAATCGTCCGGGCCGATGCGCTCATCGGGGCCTCCCTCACAGCAGGCCGGGGATCACGGCCCGGCGCGATTTCGGATAGTCGGGGAAATGCTCGCGGTACCAGCGGTGATGGGCGAGCGCCCGCGGCATCAGATTGGCCAGGGTGAAGAAGACGAAGACGGCGAAGGCCGGCGTCCACACCATGAGCCCGAAGCCGCACCACCAGACGATCTCGCCGAAATAATTGGCGGCCGAGACCCAGCGGAAGGCGCCGCCCCGGGGGATGCGATAGCCGGTGAAGCCGTCACTCCTGAGGTTGATCAGGATGGTGTCGGCCTGGAAATTCACCACCCAGCCGGCGACCGCGATCACCAGGCCGACGACGAAACGGGGGTCCGAAAACCACGCCGCCGTCATCAGGTGCTCGGCATGGCCGACCGCATAGGCATTGGCGAAACCGTTCAGCAGGTTGAACAGGAAACCCATGACCACCGCGATCAGCGGGAACTGCCGGTGCGTGTCGCGCATCCGCAGGGGATAGATCAGCCCGCGATAGACATAGTGGCACTGCCACAGCCCGAAGACGAAGAGCATCACGGAAGAGGGCGAAGCCGCCGGCGGCGCCAGCAGCCAAAAGGTCAGCGCGAAGGAAAACCACTGCGGGCTCTCGAACAGGAGCCAGGCCGGCCGCGCCTTCATGGTGAAGCGCTGGCCCGGCGTCATGTGCCGACCGTAAGGCCCGGCCTGGCGGAGCGTGGTCGCCAGCGTGCCGATACCCATCAGCACGATCACCGCGAGTGCGGCCCAATAGGCGGTTTCCATCGACCGTCTCCCCCCGATCGGTTTACAAGGGCACGGTACTTGTGAAGACGAATTTGCACAATATCCTGAATTTGTGCAAATCGCGGGAATTGCCATGGCCGTCTCGAAGCGCGACCTGATCCTCCACCATGCCGCCGCCTGTTTCGCGGCCCAGGGGCTCGGCGCCACGATGAACGACATCGCCGAGGCCGCCGGCGTCTCGCGCCGCACGCTCTACAACCATTTCCCCTCGCGCGATGCCGTGCTCTCCGCCCTGGTCGAGCGCCAGTCGCTGGACTTCCTGGCCCATCTCGCCGCCGTGGTGCCACCCGCGGCGGATTTCCCCGGTTTCGTGCTGGAGTGCTGCTGCGCCATCATCCGCGAATCGCCGAAACAGCCGCTCGCCTTGCTCCACCTCGGCAACGAGGCGGGCCGGGCGGCCACGGCGCTGCATTTCGGCTCCCCCCGCCTGATCGAAGCCTGGCTCGGCTTCTTCGGCCCGCCCTATGTCGAGGCCTTGCGCCGGGGCGAGATCGATGCCGCGATCACCCTGCCCGAGTTGCTCGCCTGGGTCGGCCGGATCGTGACCTCGTTCCTGCAAGTCCAGCTCCCGGGCGAGGACGAGGCCGGAATCCGCGCCCAGATCGAGCGCTTCTTCATCCGCTCGCTGCGCCCCGCCGGGGCATGATATATATCGACCAGATGTATATCATCGGGAGACGACCACCATGCAGGTCTCGAAATGGGGCAACAGCCTGGCCATCCGCCTGCCGGCCGCGGTGGTCGAGGCGCTGGCCCTGAAGGAAGGCGACGACATCGAAGTCGTGGTCGAAGCCGAGCGGCGCTTCGCCATCGCCCGGAAGCCCGGGCGGGCGGAATTCCTGGCCCGGCTCCGCGCCTTCCGGGGCCGCCTGCCGGAAGATTTCGTGTTCGAGCGGGACGAGATCGTTGAGCGCTGACTTCCTCGACAGCAATATCCTCGCCTATACCGCCTCGGCCGATCCGGCCAAGGCCGCCCGGGCGGAAGCGCTGCTGGCGGCCGGCGGCACGATCAGCGTTCAGGTCCTGAACGAGGTCGCCCATGTCGCGCGCCGCAAGATGGGCCTGAGCTGGGCCGAGACGCGGGATTTCCTGGAAGCGCTGCGCGGCCTCCTGGGCCCGGTTGTCCCGCTCGACCTGGCGACCCATGCCGAGGCCCTGGCGCTCGGCGAGCGCTACGGCTTTTCGGTCTATGACGCCTTGATCGTGGCGGCAGCGCTCCGCGCCGGCTGCGACCGCCTGTGGACCGAGGACATGCAGGACGGCCTTCTGGTCGAAGGCCGCCTGCGCATCGCCAATCCGTTCAGAGAATGAACTTGGAGAGGTCGGTATCGGCCGCCAGCGCGCCGACATTCTTCGCCACATAGGCGGCGTCGACGGTCACGCTCTGGCCGGCGCGGTCGCTCGCGGAGAAGCTGATCTCGTCCAGCACCCGCTCCAGGATCGTGTGCAGCCGCCGGGCGCCGATATTCTCGACCGCGGCATTGACATCCGCCGCCACCTTGGCGATCTCGGCGATGCCGTCCGGGGTGAAGTCCAGCGTCACCCCCTCGGTCGCCATCAGCGCCACATATTGCCGGATCAGGCTGGTCTCGGGTTCGGTCAGGATGCGCTCGAAATCCTCCCGGCTCAGCGCCTTCAGCTCGACCCGGATGGGCAGCCGGCCCTGCAATTCGGGCAGCAGGTCCGAGGGCTTGGCGATATGGAAGGCGCCCGAAGCGATGAAGAGCACGTGGTCGGTCTTCACCGCGCCATGCTTGGTCGAGACCGTGGTGCCCTCGATCAGGGGCAGCAGGTCGCGCTGCACGCCTTCGCGGCTGACGTCGGCGCCCTGGCGCTCCGAGCGGGCACAGATCTTGTCGATTTCATCGATGAAGACGATGCCGGCGTTTTCGGTGATGCGGATCGCTTCCTGGGTGACCGATTCCTGGTCCAGGAGCTTGTCCGACTCCTCGGCCAACAGGATGGCGTGGCTGTCGTGCACGGTCATGCGCTTCGGCTTGGTGCGCCCGCCGAAGGCCTTGCCCAGCATATCCGAGAGATTGAGCATGCCGACCGAGGCCCCCGGCATCCCGGGAATATCCATCGAGCCCAAGGGCGAGGCATTGTCCGCGACCTGGACCTCGATCTCCTTGTCGTCCAATTCGCCGGTGCGGAGCTTGGCGCGGAACTTCTCCCGCGTGTCCTTCGAGGCGGTCTCGCCCACCAGGGCGTCGAGCACCCGGTTCTCGGCATTGAGTTCGGCTTTGGCGCTGACGTCGCGGCGGCGCTTTTCCCGCGTCATGGCGATCGCCACTTCGACGAGGTCGCGCACGATCTGCTCGACGTCGCGGCCGACATAGCCGACCTCGGTGAATTTGGTCGCCTCGACCTTGAGGAAGGGCGCATTGGCGAGCTTGGCCAGGCGGCGTGAAATCTCGGTCTTGCCGACGCCGGTCGGCCCGATCATCAGGATGTTCTTCGGCAGGACCTCGTCGCGCAGGTCGTCGGGGAGCTGCTGCCGGCGCCAGCGGTTGCGCAGCGCGATGGCGACGGCCCGCTTGGCCTCGTGCTGGCCGACGATGTGGCGGTCGAGTTCGGAGACGATCTCGCGCGGGGAAAATTCGCTCATGATTCGATGACTTCGACGGTGAGATTGCGGTTGGTGTAGACGCAGATGTCGGCCGCGATTTCCAGCGCCTTGCGGGCGATCACTTCCGGGTCCTGCTCGTAGGGCATCATGGCGCGCGCGGCCGAAAGGGCGTAATTGCCGCCCGAGCCGATCGCGGTGATGCCGTCCTCGGGCTCCAGCACGTCGCCGGTACCGGTCAGCACCAGGATGGTCGTGGCATCGGCGACGATCAGCATGGCTTCGAGCCGGCGCAGATAGCGGTCGGTGCGCCAGTCCTTGGCCAGTTCGACGCAGGCCCTGGTGAGCTGGTCCGGGAAGCGTTCCAGCTTGTTCTCGAGCCGCTCGAACAGGGTGAAGGCATCGGCAGTGGCGCCTGCAAAGCCGGCGATCACCTTGCCGTTGCCGATGCGGCGCACCTTGCGGGCATTGCCCTTGATCACGGTCTGGCCCAGGCTGACCTGACCGTCGCCCGCCACCACCACCTTGTTGCCCTTGCGCACGCCCAGGATGGTAGTGCCGTGCCAGGTCGGAATCTCATCGCTCAAGGGAAGATCCTTCGCGTTTTCTGTCGGCTCTTATGTAGCGATCCGGGTCGCCGCCACAAGTGACCCCTGCATAAGCCCCCTGTACAGGCCGCCGTTTGCCCGCCAGCGCGGCTCTGGCAGACTGCCGCCATGTTGACCGAGATTCTACCCGGCCCTCGCGGCCCCTTCATGACCATCGCTTACGCGACGCCGGACAATATCACCGGCCGGCCGATCTATGCCCGCGCCGCCTGCTTCCTGCATCCGAAAGCGGCCGAAGCCTTCCTGCGCGCCCAGGCGGCGGCCCGGGCGATCGGCCTCGAGCTGCTGATCTTCGACGGCTTCCGCCCGACCGAGGCGCAATGGGCACTGTGGGACGCCCTGCCGGACCCGACCTTCATCGCCGATCCCCGCCTGGGCTCGACCCATGGCCGCGGGGTCGCCCTCGACCTCACCCTGGCGACGGCGGCGGGCGAGGCGCTCGACATGGGCACCGGCTTCGACGACATGACGCCGCTCTCCTATCACGCCGCCCCGGTACCGGCGGCGGCACGGCGAAACCGGCTCACCCTGCTCGGCCTCATGGTCGAATCGGGCTTCGTGCACAATGAATTCGAATGGTGGCACTACAATCTGCCGCGGCCGGAGCGCTTTCCCCTGCTCTCCGATGCCGCGGCCGGCACCGCGATGATGCCGTAACGACAAGAGGAGACCGTCCATGCGCCTCGCCCCCCTCGCGGGCCTCGCCCTGCTGCTCGCCCCAACCCTCGCCCTTGCCGAGGAGGCGCCGCCGCGCGAAATCGCCACCGGCGCCGATTTCATGGCCGTCTGCACCGATGCCGGCCGCGCCCTGTCCAACCCGCCGGGCGACGGCAACCGCGCCGCCGCCCGCCAGTGCAAGGATTGGATGCGCAATTTCTTCCAGATCGAGGCAGCCCGGCCGACCGTGCCCAACGACCAGGTCATGTGCATCAACGGCAGCCTGAAATGGCAGGAGATCGCCGACGAAGTGCTGGGCTGGGGCAAGGGCCGCAGTGATTTCGACGCCCGGCCGGCCGATGCCCTGGTGCGCGCCGCCATGCGCGCCCGCCACCCCTGCCCCGGCGGCAACTGACCACGATGAGCGGCGCGGTTCTGGCCCTCGACCCGGCCGCCGCCCCGGCGATCGTCGACCGCGCCATCACCGCCTATGTCGCCGGCTGCCATGCCCGGGTGCCCGATTTCGTCGAGCGGCATTTTTCCGTCCGCGGCAGCCTCGCCCTGCATCGCCATGCGCTCGGCTGGGATCTCGCCCGGGCGCCGGCCAATCTCCTGCTCGCGGTGCCGCAGCTCGGCGTCCAGGCCGCCGCCGCGGGATTGCGCGGCCTGGGCGGGCGGGGGGCCGCGCGCCGCCTGGCCAAGCTCTCCCTGGTGCGGGAAACTGCGGTCGCCCGCGCCTTGGCCCGGGCGATCGAGCACGAACTCCTGCTGCTCGACCCCGACGATCCGACCCGGCCGGACGGCATGGCCCAGGCGCTCGCCGCCGATCCGACCGTGGCCGCCGCCTTCGACCTGATCGAGGCGGCCGCCGCGCGCAGCGCCGCCGACGGCGCCTTCCGCCGGCAGCTCGAACTCGCCCTGTCGCGCTATGCCGGCACCAGGGCGGCGGCGGCCGACATCGCCACTGCCCTGACCAGCATCGGCATCGGGGCGCTCGCGTTCAAGCAATTGACCCCCAGTCTGATTTCCCTCGGCCCCCTGCTGGCGGCGGCGATCGCGCAGAATGCCGCGGTCGCCGGCTTCCCGCTCGGCAGCGGGCTCGGCGGCCTCTGGTACGGCTGGTTTCCGGTCGCGCCGGGCACCGCCCTGGTCGCCGGGATCACCGGCAGCCTGTTGCTCGGGGCGGCCGTGCTGACCGCCTTTTCCGGCGTCCTGACCGATCCCGCGCAGAAGGCGCTCGGCCTGCACCGCCGCCGGCTCGACCGCCTGGTCGAAGCGGTCGGCCACGGTATCCGGACGGGCGAGGGCCTGGCCTTCAACCCGCGCGACCAGCTCGTCGCCCGCCTGGTCGACCTGATCGACATCGCCCGCACCGCGCACCGCCTGCTGAACGGCGCCTAACGCTTCTTCTTCGGCTTCTGCACGGCCCGTGCCGCCGCCAGCGCCCGTTCGGCCCAGGTGGCCAGCTCGTCGTCGTCGTCCAGGATCTCGACCGGGACCTCGTAATAGCTCGCCACCGTGACCTGGCGGAGCTTGGTCGAATAGCGGAAGGGTTCCGCGCCCCGGGCGGCGAAATCCGCGCGCATGGCATCGTCGACCCGGAAGTGCAGCACGCCGCGCAGCACCAGGGCGAAGGTGACACCGCCGAGCGACAGGCCGGCGCCCCCGAACAGGCGCTTCACCATCACATCCGCGAAGCGGCGGGGCGCCGTCCCCACCAGCCGGTCGGCGACTTCGAGCGCGAAGTCGCTGGATTCCCCGGGCGTCACGGCAGGCTCAGGGCGACCGGCGTCGGCTTGCCGGCCTCGACCGTGACCTCCGTCTCCGCCGTCTGTTCGCCGCTGGTGACCGTGACGGCATAGGTCCCGGCGGGCAGGATCCATAGCGGTTCGGCCTCGTAGGAACTGGTGACCTCCTGCTTCTCCTTGCCGGTCATGGCGTCGACCACCCGCGCCACGCTCCAATAGACGTCGGCCGTCGCCTTGATGCCGCCCCGGGTGACGCTGGCCCGGATCGCACCGGCGTTCAGATTCACCTGGGGCGTCATCGCCTTGCCGGCGCCGAGCTCGACCTCGACCCCCGCCTTGGCTTCGCCGGCCTGGGCTTCGACGTAATATTTGCCGGCCGGGACGCGCAGCACCGGCTCGAGATCGTAGCTGTCGGTCACCGGCTCGCCCCGCGCCCCGGAAAGATCGACAGCGGCCGGATAGACCGTCCAATGCAGGCCCTGGGTCGGCTTGGGCGCGCCGGGCGCGAAGATCGCGGTCGGCTTCAACACGCCGATGCCGACCACGAAGGTGAGCTTCTGCTGTGCCCCCGGCTTCACCTCGACCACCTGTTCCGCCCGGCCTTCGCCGAGCTCGGCGCGGATCCGGTAGGTGCCGGCGTTCAGGCGGAAGGTCGCGGTCGCGTCATAGGAATAGGCCACCATCTCTTCGCCTTCGAGGGGCAGGACTTTCCAGGCCACACCTTCGGTCGCGACCGGTTCCGTCTCGCTCGGCCGGGCCTCGACCGTGACCGAACCCGCGGCCAGGACGACCGAGACCTGCGTGGTCTCGCCCGCTTTCACGCTCGCCGTCGCCTCGCCCTTGGCGTCGCCGTGCTCGACCGTGATCCGGTAGCCGGCCCCGGCGGGCAGGACGAATTTCGGCTCGGCGTCATAGCTGTAGCCATGATCCTTGCCCTGGCCGTCGACGATCTTCCAGCCGAGCCCGTCCTTCAGCTTGGGTCCCCCCTCGCTCTCGCTGGCGGAGAGGGCGACGATGCCGGCCTGGAGGTCGACCACCACTTCCTGCTTCTCGGCGGTGACCTTCACCGGCTTCAGCACCACGGCGGCCCCCAGCGTGGCGCGCAGGATATAGTCGCCGGGCGACACCCGTTCCCCCGGGGTCCAGGTGGCGCCATAGAAATAATCGAGCGAATCGCCCAATTCCTCGCCCTCGCTGCCCGGCACGTCGGGGAAGAGTTCCCACATCAGGTGGTCGTCGGCGACCGGCTTGCCCGGCGCATAGACCGCCTTGAAGCTGGTCCTTGCCCGCACCGCAGGCGCGGGCGGCGGGGACGGCGGTGGTGCCGGCGGGGCCGCCGCCGGGGCAGACCCGGCCGCCGCGGCGACTGTCGTCAGGGCCGATTGCAGGCTGCCGGCGTCGCCCGCCTGGACGAATTTGCCGCCGGTCGCATCGGCGATGCATTGCAGTTGGTCGCGGGTCGCCTGGTCGCGGATGTCGAAGCCGACGACATGGGCGGTGAAGCCGACCCCCGCCGCCTCCAGTTCCTTGGCTACGGCGCAGGGATCTTCGCCGCAAGTCTCCATGCCGTCGGAGACCAGGATCACGGTCGCCTTTTCCTCGGCATATTTCAGCTCTTCGGCGGCCCGGCGGAGGCTCGCCGCGATCGGCGTCTTGCCTTTCGGGCTCAGCTTGGCGATCAGGTCGCGGATATGGGCGGCGTCGACCGGGCCGACCGGGACGACATCCTCGATGTCGTCGCAGGCGCCCTTGGTGCGGTGGCCATAGACCGTGAGACCGAGGGCGATCTTGCTGTCCCAGCCGGCCATCAGCCGGGCCACCGCATCCTTGGCGATGTCCCATTTGCTGCGGCCATCGATCTGCGCCCACATGCTGCCGGAAGCATCGAGCACCAGGATGGCCCGGCCTTGCGAATCGGCCCCGGCGCTGCCGGCACCGGCCGCCACGGCGAGGCCGAGAACGGCCGCCCCCGTCAGACGTCGCAATGCACTCATGTCATCCCCCCTCTGTTTCCCCAGGGGCTCGAAGCCTGCCACTCCGGGAAAGCCGCCGCAATCGGCCGTCGCCCGCCCTGTGACCACCGTCACGCCCCGAGCATCCGCCATGACAGGGCAACTTGCGGGCGCTAGCATCCCTCCGCCATCAGGCCAACGCCGACAGGGAGATCACCATGAGCAGCAAGTCCCTCACCATCCAGGCCAAGGACGGCGGCAGCTTCCAGGCCTATGTCGCCCGCCCCGCCTCGGCCGCTCCGGCGCCCGCGATCGTCGTGATCCAGGAAATCTTCGGCGTGAACGCGGTGATGCGTGGCGTCTGCGACTGGCTGGCCGGCGAAGGCTATGTCGCGATCTGCCCGGACCTGTTCTGGCGGATCGAGCCCGGCATCGACATCACCGACCAGAGCAAGGCCGAATGGGACCGCGCCTTCGCCCTCTTCTCCGCCTTCGACCGCGAGGCCGGCATCGCCGACATCGAGGCGACCCGGGCGGTCGCCGCGACGCTGCCCGGCACCACCGGCAAGGTCGGCGCGGTCGGCTATTGCCTGGGCGGCCACATGGCCTATCGCACCGCCTGCGAGACCGCGGTGGATGCCGCCGTCGGCTATTACGGCGTCGGCATCAACGAGGTGCTGGGCAAGGCCGCCGGCCTCCGCAAGCCGCTGATGCTCCATATCGCCGGCAAGGACGGTTTCGTGCCGCCCGAAGCCCAGGCCAAGATCAGGGAAGGCCTGGGCGCGAACCCCCTGGTCACGCTGCATACCTATGCCGAGCAGGACCACGCCTTCGCCCGCATCGGCGGCGCCCATTACGACAAGGCGGCAGCCGATCTCGCCAATGGCCGGACGCTCGCCTTCTTCGCCACCCATCTGGCCTGAGGCGGCGGCGATGGCCCAGGCGATCCGCCTCCACGGCTTCGGCGGCCCCGAAGTCCTCGCCCTCGAAGAGGTCGATCTGGCGCCGCCCGGCCCGGGCGAGGTGCGCCTGCGCCAGACCGCGATCGGCCTCAATTTCATCGACTGCTACCACCGCAGCGGCCTCTATCCCCAGCCCCTGCCGGCCGGGATCGGGCTCGAAGCGGCGGCGGTGGTCGAAGCGCTGGGACCGGGCGTCGCCGGCCTCGCCCCGGGCGACCGGGTGGCCTATTGCCTGGCCCCGATCGGCGCCTATGCGACCCATCGCAACTATCCGGCCGATCATCTGGTCAAGGTGCCGGACGGGGTTTCGGACCAGCAGGCCGCCTCGCTCATGCTCCAGGGCCTGACCGCCTGGTACCTGCTGCACCGGACCTACCCGGTGAAGGCGGGCGAGACCGTGCTGTTCCACGCCGCCGCGGGCGGTGTCGGCCTGATCGCCTGCCAATGGGCGCGGCATCTCGGCGTCCGCCTGATCGGCACCGCCGGCAGCCCGGAAAAGGCCGAACTGGCCAAGGCCCATGGCGCCGCCGAAGTGATCCTCTACCGCGCGGAAGACGTGCCGAAACGGGTCCGTGAACTGACCGGCGGCAAGGGCGTGCCCGTGGTCTATGATTCGGTCGGCAAGGACACCTGGGAAGGCTCGCTCGACAGTCTCGCCGTGCGCGGCCTGATGGTCACTTTCGGCAATGCTTCCGGCCCGGTACCGCCGGTCAGCCCCGGCGTGCTCTCGGCCAAGGGCTCGCTCTATCTGACCCGGCCGACTCTGTTCCACTATATCGGCGAGAAATCAGAACGCGACGACGCCGCCGCCAGCCTGTTCGACCTGGTCGCCCGCGGCGTGATCAAGACCAACGTGCGCCAGAGCTTCCCCCTCGCCGAAGCCGCCGCCGCCCACCGCGCCCTCGAAGCCCGGCAGACGGTAGGCTCGACCGTGCTGCTGCCGTAGGCCCTGGACTCGACCCGCACCCGCATCCATAGTCGCATCATTCGATGCATAGTTTGATGCGGGTGCGGCATGCGAACGACCATCACCCTTGATGACGACCTTCTGGCGGAGGCGCAGCGGCTCAGCGGCGTCGCCGATCGCGGGCAGTTGCTGCGCACCGCCCTCCAGGCCCTGATCGAGCGCGAGAGCGCACGCCGCCTGGCCCGTCTCGGCGGCACGGAACCCACACTCGAAGCGGTCCCCCGGCGGCGGGACGTCCCGGCGTGATCCTGGTCGACACCTCCGTCTGGGTCGACCATTTGCGGGCGGGCGACGCGCGACTGGTGGACCTGCTCGGACAGGGCCTCGTCGCCACCCATGATTTCATCATCGGCGAGATCGCCTGCGGCAGCCTGCGCAACCGGCGGGAGATCATCGCCCTGCTGTCCGGCCTGCCACGGCTCGACCCGATCACCGCCGCCGAAGCCCTGGCCTTCGTCGACTCCCACGCCCTGATGGGGCGCGGCATCGGCTATGTCGACGTCTGCCTGCTCGGCGCCGCCGTCCTCGCCGGCACCCGCCTGTGGTCCCGCGACCGACGCCTCGCCACCGTGGCGGAAAACCTGGGTTGCGGTTGGGCGCCCGATTGATCGCTTACCGCCGCCCGCTCCGGGCGGCGACGCCGGCGATGCGCATCAGGGCGCGGGCGGTCAGGGCGTCGGCCGGGTTGCCCGTTGTCTTGCTGTCCAGTTCCGCCTCGACCAGGAGGTCGACGGCATCGGCCAGGCGGTGGCCGGACCAGCGGTTGAGCTGGGCCTTGAAGGCGCGGTCGCGCGGGAAGCGCACCGGCGGCTTCAGCAGGCTGAGCGCCCGCTCGACCGAGGCGCCATTGTCGACCAGGCCGCGCGCCAATTGGAGCTGGAGCACCTGGCGGCTCACTGCGCGGAGCACGGTGATGGCATTCTCCCCCGCCTGGCGGCAGCGCTCCAGGCTCCGTTCGAGCCGCGCCATGTCGCCGCCGAGGCAGGCTTCGACGACATCGTCGATGCCGATGTCCGAGGCATCGCCGACCGCGTTCCGCACGTCTTCGAGGTTCACCCGCGTCGCCCCGGCGCCCATGTAGAGCACCAGCTTGTCGAGTTCGCTGCGGCTGAGCGCGCGGTCGGCGCCGAGCCTCTCGGCCAGCCAATGCTTGGCGTCGGGATCGATGCCGAGGCCGGCCTTGGCCAGCACCTGGTCGATCAGGTCGTCCAGGCTGCCGGCGTCGTCGGCATAACAGGCGATGGCGGCGCCATTGGCCGCCTCTTCCACGGCGCTGCGCAGCGTGCTGCGCCGGTTCGGCAGGTCACCCGCCTCGGCGACCACCAGGGCGTCGCCCGCCGGCGCCTCGAGGAAGGCCTGGATCAGCTTGGCGTGCTTGTCGGCGAGGTCGCGGAGCCGGACCACGCGGCGCCCGCCGATCATGGAGATGGCGGCCGCCTCGTCGGCCAGGCGGGCCGGATCGTCGTCGAGCGCGGCGCCGCTCAACTCGACCACGCGGAAGGGATCGTTCAGGTCCGGCACCACGCTTTTCGCCGCCAGGGCGGCGCGCTCGCGCACCAAGCCGCCGTCCGGCCCGAAGACGAGGACAAGGCGGACGGCCGGATCGGGCCGGGCCAGGAAACGGTCGATGGAGGCGCCGGCGAGCTTCATGCGAAGCCGCCGTCAGCGCCCACGGTTGGCTTCGAGGAAACTCGCCACGCGGGAGCGGATTTCGTCGGCGAGCTGGGTCGAGGCGCGGCGATAGGCGTCCTGCTGGGCGCTGATCGCGGCATATTCGGAAACCGGAATATTGTAGGCGGTGGTCGCCCGCGCCAATTCGTCCATCACACCCTGGCCGCTGGCGACATCGACCAGATGGATCTTGGCGCGCAGGGTGACGGTATAGCGGGTCACCGTGGCGTCGCTCTGGATCAGGCCGCCGAGCTCGTAAGTCTCCAGCGTGACGTCCAGGCGATAGCGCGGGTTCTGCGCCGAACGGCCGGCCGAGATGCGGTCGATCAGGTCGTTGCGCAAGACCTGGCCGGTGCGGTCCTTGCCGATCGGCGAGACCGCGACCGAGCCGAGCAGGGCCTCCGCCTCGGCCGAGGTCGATTCGCTGCCGTACATCGGCCGGAAGCCGCAGCCGGCGAGCGCCAGCACCGTGCCCAGCACGACGGCCGTCAGCAGCCGGGCGAGCGTGACCCGCCCGGGCTTGACCGGAACCGTCGAAGGAAGCGTCATGACTCAGACCACCAGGTTGACGATGCGACCGGGCACCACGATGACCTTGCGCACCGGGCGTCCGTCAATCGCTTTCTGCACCTGGTCCAACGCGAGGGCAAGCCGCTCCAGTTCTTCCTTGGGCAGATCCTTGGCCACGTTCAGCGTGCCGCGCAGCTTGCCCTGGACCTGGACGGCGATGGTCACCTCGTCGTCGGCGGCCAGCGCCGGATCGGCCTTGGGCCAGGGCGTCGCCACCAGCATGGTGCCGTGACCGAGCGCCAGCCACAGTTCCTCGGCCAGATGGGGCATCATCGGGGCGACGAGCTGGACCATCACTTCGAGCGCCTCGCGAATCGCCGCCGCACTCGCCCCGGTCTTGCCGAGGGCGGCGTCCTGCACCGCATTGGCGTATTCGTAGAGGCGGGCGACCGCCTTGTTGAAGTGGAATTCGTCGATGTCGGCGGTGACGCCGGCGATCGTCTTGTGGGTGGCACGGCGGAGCGGGCCGTCCTCGGCGCCATAAGCCGAATCACCCACGGGGCCGATTCGGGTCAGCCCTTCCGTGACCATGCGCCACAGGCGCTGGGTGAAGCGCCAGGCGCCCTCGATGCCGCCCTCGGTCCATTCCAGGTCGCGCTCCGGCGGGCTGTCGGACAGCATGAACCAGCGCGCCGTATCGGCGCCGTAACGTTCGATGATGTCGTCGGGGTCGACCACGTTCTTCTTCGACTTGGACATCTTCTCGACCCGGCCCTGGGTCACCGCTTCGCCGGTCTCGATCCGCACCAGCGCGCCCGAAGCGTCGGTCGTCACGTCGGCCGGGTTCAGCCACTCGCCGCCGGCCGACTTGTAGGTCGCGTGATTGACCATGCCCTGGGTGAACAGGCCGGCGAAGGGTTCGTCGATGCCGATATGGCCGGTCGCCCTCATCGCCCGCGTGTAGAAGCGCGAATAGAGCAGATGCAGGATCGCATGCTCGACACCGCCGATATATTGGTCGACCGGCAGCCAATAGTCGACCGCCTCGCGGTCGAAAGGCTGGTCGCTGCGGGGCGAGCAGAAGCGCGCGAAATACCAGGACGAATCGATGAAGGTGTCGAACGTGTCGGTCTCGCGCCGGGCCGGAGCGCCGCATTTCGGGCAGTTCACGTGCTTCCAGATCGGATGGCGGTCGAGCGGGTTGCCCGGCTGGTCGAAGCTGACGTCGTCCGGCAGGGTGACGGGAAGCTGGTCGTCCGGCACCGGCACCACGTCGCAGCGCTCGCAATGGATGACCGGGATCGGCGCGCCCCAATAGCGCTGGCGCGACACGCCCCAGTCGCGCAGGCGATAGGTCACCGTGCCCTGGCCGGCGCCCAGCTCGACGATCTTCGCGATCGCCGCCGCCTTGCCCTCGACCACGCCGAGACCGTCCAGGAAGCCCGAATGATAGAGCGTACCGTCGCCGGTATAGGCTTCGGTACCGACCGCGAATGTGGCCGGATCGGCGCCCGGCGGCAGCACCACCGGGGTCACTTCGAGGCCGTATTTCCGCGCGAAGTCGAGGTCGCGCTGGTCATGCGCCGGGCAGCCGAAAATGGCGCCGGTGCCATAATCCATCAGGACGAAATTGGCGATATAGACCGGCAGGGTCTCGTCCGCCAGGAACGGATGCTGGACCTCGAGCCCGGTATCGAAGCCGAGCTTCTCCGCCCGCTCGATCTCTTCTTCCGAGGTGCCGCCCTTGCGGCACTGGTCGCAGAAGGCGGCCAGCACGGGATCGGCCTTGGCCAGGGAAGCCGCGATCGGATGATCGGCCGCGATCGCCAGGAAGGCGGCACCGAACAGCGTGTCGGGCCGCGTCGTATAGACGTCGACCGATTCGGCCGGCGCGCCGCCCTTGAACTTGAAGGAAAGGCGCGCGCCCTCGGACTTGCCGATCCAGTTCTCCTGCATCAGGCGGACCTTGCCGGGCCAGCGCTCCAGCGTCTTCAGGCCCTCGATCAGCTCGTCGGCGAAATGGGTGATCTTCAGGAACCATTGGACCAGCTTGCGCCGTTCCACGAGCGCGCCGGAGCGCCAGCCGCGGCCGTCGATCACCTGCTCGTTGGCGAGCACCGTATGGTCGACCGGGTCCCAATTGACCATGGCTTCCTTGCGGTAGACGAGGCCGGCCTTCAGGAAGTCGAGGAACAGCTTCTGCTCGTGCCGGTAATATTCCGGATGGCAGGTCGCGATCTCGCGGCTCCAGTCGAGCGACAGGCCCATCGATTTGAGCTGGGCGCGCATGGCCGCGATGTTCTTGTAGGTCCATTCGCCGGGATGGACCTTGCGCTCCATCGCGGCATTCTCTGCCGGCATGCCGAAGGCGTCCCAGCCCATCGGGTGCAGCACGTTGAAGCCCTGCGCCCGCTTGTAGCGCGCCACGACGTCGCCCATCGCATAATTGCGGACATGGCCCATATGGATGCGCCCCGAGGGATAGGGGAACATCTCGAGGACGTAGTATTTCGGTCGGCTGCGGTCTTCGCCGGCGCGGAAGGCGTCGGCGGCTTCCCAGGCGGCCTGCCACTTCGATTCGGCGGCGCGCGGGTTGTAACGCTCGTTCGACATGGGGAAGATCGGCTCTCTGACGCTGCCCTGCAGCGATGACGCGAAGGTGCCAGAGATATAGGGCGAGGCCTTCGCGCCTGGCAAGCGATCCGTCCGCCGCCCGCCGATTCCCCCTCCTCCGGCCGGACGGCCGAAGGAGAGAGGGCGATCCGACGATTACTGCCCGATGCTCTGGATACGGAGCTGGCGGGCGCGGGTCAGAATGGCGTTTTCGAGCTGGCCCACGGTCTCGGCCGACACGGGCACGTCGATCCACTGGCGCTCGGGGCCGATCTGCTGGCGGAACAGCGCGACCTTCAGGCCGTCGGCGCGGAGCCGGCGGTCGAGGATGTAGACGGTCGCCTTCATGCGCTCCGACGGCCGGTCGGGCGAGGAATACCAGTCGGTGATGATGACGCCGCCGAAGGGATCGGCCGAAGCCAGCGGCATGAACGACAGGGTGTCGAGCGAGGCGCGCCACAGCAGGGCGTTGACACCGATGCCGCTCGCCCCCGGGTCCTCGTTCTTCTTGTCACCGCCGAACAGGACGACGCCGTCGGGCCCGAACAGGCCGCCTTCAGGCGGCGCATTGGGATCGGGGTTGGGGTTGCTCTTACCGGATGCCGTGGTGGTCGGATAGGTGGCCTCGGTCTCGATCGGCCCGCAGGCCGCGGCCGCGAGCGCCATCGTCATGGAAGCGAGCGCCGCGCCCCAACGCAGTCGGTTCATCAAAATGTCCTCATCGTCACTTTGCCGCATCGCCCGGCCCAGCCCTTCATTAAGGGATGCCCGGCGCCAAGGCAATGGCACTACTGGGCGAAAGCGGCCTGAATCCGCCGCAACCGGGCCGCGGACCACGCCCCGGCCACTGTTACGCATCTGCAACAGAGACTTTTCAATGTCAGCTTCCCGTAAGCCAGAGGGCGCCTTTTGCTTGACCCGGCGAGGGTGGTGGAAATTCTATCTCCAGTCAGATCCAAGTTCGGATCGCCCGGGGACCACTCCCGGCAACCTCGCTGACTAATTGAGGGGATGATGAAAAAGCTTCTTCTGGGCACGACGGCCCTTGCCACTGCCGCCCTGCTCTCCGCCGGCGCTTCCGCCGCCGAGGGCCCGAAGGTGACCGTGTCCGGCTTCTACACCGGCGTCCTGATGGCCGGCGACGACGGCATTCCCAGCGACCGCAACGTCTCGCTCGACACCTGGAACACCGAAGTCCACTTCAACGCCGAAGGCACCGCCGCCAACGGCCTGACCTACGGCGCGCACATCGAGCTGGAAGGCACCTCCACCAACGACCAGATCGACGAGAGCTTCATGTACCTGAAGGGCGGCTTCGGCCAGCTCATCATCGGTAACGACGATCCGGTCGGCGAAAAGATGGGCTACATCTCGCCCGCTCCGGACGCCTACGGCATCCTGTCGGTGAACTCGCCGAACTACAACTTCTCGGGCGCGACCGTCACGACCGTGAACGAATTCGGTGGCGACGCCTCGAAGGTCATCTACATCTCGCCGCAGCTCTCGGGCTTCCAGTTCGGCCTGTCCTACTCGCCGGACAGCTGCGAGGACAACAACGCGGCCGCCGGGAGCCCCTGCAACAACGGCGGCTTCGAGGCGGACAACAACGCGGGCGCCGGCAATGGCCAGCAGTTCGCTGCTGCCCTGGCGTTCTCGAAGGAGTTCTCGGGCGTGAACCTCGGCCTGTCGGCGACCTACTCGTGGAACGAGTCGGAAGGCGCCGGCCTGAAGGACGTCACCCTGTACGGCTTCGGCGCCAATGTCGGCGCTCCGGTCGGTGCGGGCACGGTGACCCTCGGCGGCTCCTACCTGGCGACCAAGAACCTCGGTGGCTTTAAGGACGTGGACGCCGACGCCTTTGACGCCGGTCTCCAGTACGCTCAGGGCCCGTGGACCGTCGGCGTGCAGTCGGCCTGGTACAGCGATGACGGCACCAACGACGACATCTACGCGGTGTCGTTCGGCGGCGGCTACGAAGTGGCCACTGGCCTCGGCGTGTCGGCCGGTATGATCCACTACGACCGTCAGCGGAACGTCGGCTCCGACGCCAACGTGTTCCTGGTCGGCACCAAGCTGTCCTTCTGATCCCTCTCGGATCCGAAGAGAGAGGGCGGGGGTTTCCCCCGCCCTCTTTTTTTGTTTCGCTCTAGCGATCGAACGGCGGTTCATGACGCCGACTGTGGAGGATGACATGGGTGGTCTGGTCTGGCTGGCGTCCTATCCGAAGTCGGGCAACACTTGGCTGCGTACCTTCCTGCACCACCTGCTGCTGAACCCGAGCCAACCCCTGCCGCCGGACGAATTGATCCGCTTCACCCTCGGTGACCACCACCGCGCTTGGTACGACAAGGCGGCCGGGGCCTCGACCTGGGGCTGGCCCGAGAGCGAGATCTCGAAACTGCGTCCGCGGGCCCAGGCCCTCATGACCGGCGCCTTCCCGGATTCGGTCTTCGTGAAGACCCATTCGATTCTATCTGCCGTCGACGACGTGCCGCTGATCTGCCCGGAGGTCACCACCGGCGCCATCTATGTGGTGCGCGATCCGCGCGACGTGGTGATCTCCGCCGCCGACCACTACGGCCTGACCATCGACGAAATGATCGACCGGATGAATTCGCCGACCTCCACCACCGGCGGCACACGGGATTCGGTGGTCACCTATCACGGCACCTGGTCGGCCCATGTCCGCAGTTGGACCCATGCGCCGATGCCCGGTTTCCTCGCCCTGCGTTACGAAGACATGGAGCAGAAGCCGCTGAAGACTTTCGGCGGCATCGCCCAATTCCTGGGCCTGAAACCCCCGCGTGAGCGGCTGGAGCGGGCGATCCGCTTTTCCTCCTTCAAGGTCGTGCAGAATCAGGAAGCCCGTCACGGCTTCCGGGAGCGCAGCGAGCATTCGCAGCGCTTCTTCCGCGTCGGCAAGTCCGGCCAGTGGAAAAACAAGCTGACACCCGAGCAGGTCGCCCGCATCGAGCACGACCATGGCACCCAGATGCAGCGCTTCGGCTACCTCGATGCGGAGTCGCTGGCTGCCAATGCCGGCTGACCGCTGCGGATCGGAATACCGACAATCCGTCAATTACTGCAGTGCCGCAGGAATGCTTATGAATTTCCCGCCTCGAATATTACGCAGTTGCGAAACATAAATGTAAAAATTTGGTCATTTCGACCTTAGTAGTGTGGCTTCCCTGGCACACAGCATTGCCCTCTTGCAGGCTCGATTGCTTAGCTATTGATGGCCCGGCCCGCCTCGGTCTATCCACGTCGCAGGGCACGACCACAACATGCCTTCATGAGGGGTGAGAGATGAACAACAAGCTTCTTTTCGGCACCACGGCCCTTGCCGCCGTGCTGCTGGCCGGTGCGGCCCAGGCGGCCGACCCCGGCGTGACCGTGAAGGTCGCCGGTTTCGCCAAGGCCTTCTTCCAGGTCGGCGGCATCAGCAGCAATCAGTCGAATGGCGCGGGCAACCTGCGCAGCACCACGCTCGACACCTGGAACAACGAAGTCTGGTTCATCGCCGAAGGCACGGCCGCCAACGGCCTGAAGTACGGCGCCCGGATCGAGCTGGAAGGCACCAGCCAGGACGACCAGATCGACGAATCCTACATGTGGCTGCAGGGCGACTGGGGCAAGCTCGAACTCGGTAACGACGACAACGCCGTCAACCAGATCGCCTATTTCATCCCGGCTGTGACCGCCGACAAGGCGATCGGCATCGAAGATCCGGACTATTACCCGAACTTCCCGGCGGGCGCGGGCAGCACCTTCCGCAACTTCAACAGCCCGAGCCATTACGATGGCGATGCTTCGAAGTTGGTCTACTTCAGCCCGCGTCTGGCCGGCTTCCAGGCCGCCGTCTCCTACGCGCCGTCGGCTTGCGAAGACAACAACACCGCGGCCGGCGCCGGCGGCTGCAACAACGGCGGTTTCGAGCAGGATAACGCGGCCGGCAGCGGCGGCGCCTTCGGCGATGCCATTGCCTTCGCGCTGAACTACACCCAGAAGTACGGCGACCTCGGCGTGACCGCGGCTGTCGGCTACTACCACGACAGCGGTGACCTGGCGACCGCCGGCGACCGTAGCAGCATCACCGTCGGTGCCGGCATCTCCTACAAGGGCTTCGACCTCGGCGCCAACTGGATGCAGACCAGCCACTACGCCCGTCAGGCCTATACCCTGGCCGGTTCGGACAATCCGGATGCGACCCTGAACCAGTATCTGGTCGGTGCTCGCTACACCACCGGTGCCTGGTCGTTCGGCGGCCAGTTCGGCTATGGCAAGATCACCGACGCTGCCGGCACGCTCGGCCGCGACGACAAGCTGGTCGCCGGCATGATCGGCGCCGGCTACACCATCGCCACCGGCCTCTCGGTCGACGCCGGCGTGATGTACTACGACTGGAGCTCGGACACCAACGGCGTCACCAACCTGGGCGCCAACCAGACCGCCACCGTCGGTCTGATCGGTACCGTGCTGAGCTTCTGATCCTCCGGGATCGATGCCATGGGGGCGGCCTTCGGGCCGCCCCCTTTTCTTTTGTCTCTACAACCTTCGGGCAGCTTGCGCCCCCGGGGCACCCCTCCCATAATCCGCGCCAAACAACGCCAATATGGGAGGGCAGACGATGAGCCAGGAGATCTATCCGGTTCCGGCCGGTTTCGCGGCGAAGGCGCATGTCGATGCCGCGGGTTACGCTTCGGGTTACCGCCGGTCGGTGGAAGACCCGGTGGGTTTCTGGGGCGAGGCGGGCAAGCGGCTTTCCTGGATCAAGCCCTATTCGGCCGCTGCGGTGAAGGACGTCTCCTTCGGCCCCGGTAACGTGCACATCCGCTGGTTCCACGACGGCGTGCTCAATGTCGCCGCCAACTGCCTCGACCGCCACCTCGAGACCAGGGCCGACAAGGTCGCCATCCTGTGGGAGGGCGACAGCCCGGCCGATAGCCGCGCCATCACCTACCGCGAACTTCATGCCGAGGTTTCGCGCTTCGCCAATGTCCTGAAGGCCAAGGGCGTTCAGAAGGGCGACCGCGTCACCCTCTATCTGCCCATGATCCCGGAAGCCGCGGTCGCCATGCTGGCCTGCGCCCGGATCGGCGCCATCCATTCGATCGTCTTCGGCGGCTTCTCGCCCGACAGCCTGGCCGGCCGCATCGTCGACTGCGGCTCCAAGGTCGTCATCACCTCGGACGAGGGCCTGCGCGGCGGCAAGCCCGTGCCCCTCAAGGGCAATACCGACAAGGCCCTGGAACAGGCGCCCGAGGTCGAATGCGTGATCGTGGTCCGCCGCACCGGCGGCAAGGTGAACATGGTTCCCGGCCGCGACGTCTGGTACGACGAGGAACTGGCCAAGGCCGATCCCGTCTGCGAACCGGCGCCGATGAATGCCGAGGATCCCCTCTTCATCCTCTATACCTCGGGCTCGACCGGCAAGCCCAAGGGCGTGCTGCACACGACGGGCGGCTATCTCGTCTATGCCAGCATGACCCACGAGCTGATCTTCGATTACCACGAAGACGACATCTATTGGTGCACCGCCGACGTCGGCTGGGTCACCGGGCACAGCTACATCGTCTATGGCCCGCTCGCCAATGGCGCCACCACCCTGATGTTCGAGGGCGTGCCGAGCTATCCCGACGCCTCGCGCTTCTGGCAGGTCGTCGACAAGCACAAGGTGACGATCTTCTATACCGCCCCGACCGCGATCCGCAGCCTGATGCGCGAAGGCGAGGCCCTGGTGAAGAGCACCTCCCGCGCCAGCCTCCGCCTGCTGGGCTCGGTCGGCGAGCCGATCAACCCGGAAGCCTGGAACTGGTACCACAAGGTCGTCGGCGACGAGCGCTGCCCGATCGTCGACACCTGGTGGCAGACCGAGACCGGCGGCATCCTGATCAGCCCGCTGCCCGGCGCCACCGCGCTGAAGCCCGGCTCCGCCACCCTGCCCTTCTTCGGCGTGGTACCCGAAGTGGTCGATGCCGACGGCAAGGTGCTGACCGGCGCCACCGAAGGCAATCTCTGCATCGCCGACTCTTGGCCGGGCCAGATGCGCACCGTGTTCGGCGATCACGAGCGCTTCGTGCAGACCTATTTCTCGACCTACCCGGGGAAATATTTCACGGGCGACGGCTGCCGCCGCGACGAGGACGGCTACTATTGGATCACCGGCCGGGTCGACGACGTGATCAACGTCTCCGGCCACCGCATGGGCACGGCCGAGGTGGAGAGCGCCCTGGTCGCCCATCCCAAGGTGGCCGAGGCCGCCGTGGTGGGCTATCCCCACGACCTCAAGGGCCAGGGCATCTATGCCTATGTGACGCTGAACGCCGGCGAGGAACCGAGCGACGCGCTGAAGAAGGAACTGGTCGCCTGGGTGCGCCGCGAGATCGGCCCGATCGCCAGCCCCGACCTGATCCAGTTCGCCCCCGGCCTGCCCAAGACCCGCTCCGGCAAGATCATGCGCCGCATCCTCCGCAAGATCGCCGAAAACGAGTTCGGCGCCCTCGGCGACACCTCCACCCTCGCCGATCCCTCCGTCGTCACCGACCTCATCGATAATCGGCAGAACAAGTAGTGAGGAAGCCCACAGGGCAAAAGGAAGGGGCGGCCGCGCAAACGGCCGCCCCTTCCGGCTTTCGGCGTGCTTACTTCAGCAGGAAGCCGAGCAGGCGGTCGATCGTCTTGCCGTAAGGCGGACGCATGAACTTGAGGCCGTTCAGTTTGGGCTGCACCATGACCGACTTCTTGTGGCTGAAGGTCATGAAGCCCTCGCGCCCGTGGTAGGAACCCATGCCCGACGGGCCGACGCCGCCGAAAGGCATGTCTTCCTGGGCGACATGCATCACCGTCTCGTTGACGCAGGCACCGCCCGACGTGGTGCGGGTCAGCACCTTGTCCTGCGCCGCCTTGTCGTCCGAGAAGACGTAGAGGGCGAGCGGACGCGGGTGGTCGTTCACATAGTCGATCGCCTCGTCGAGTTGGCGATAGGTCTTGATCGGCAGGATCGGGCCGAAGATCTCGTCCTGCATCACCTTCATGTCATCCGTCGGATCGAGGATGATGGTGGGCGGGATCTTGTGGGTCGGTTGCTGCTCGAAATTCTCCTTGGCCGGATTGACCTCGACCACGGTGGCGCCCTTCGACTTGGCGTCGGCGATCAGGCCGCGCAGGCGGTCGTAATGGCGCTGGTTAACGACCGAGGTGTAATCCGGATTGTCCTTCAGGGTCGGATAGGACTTGGTCACCTGGGCCGAGAGAAGGTCGACGAATTCCTTCCTCTTGTCGTCCGGCACGAAGACATAGTCGGGCGCCACGCAGGTCTGGCCGGCGTTCAGGAACTTGCCCTGCACGATCGAACCCGCGGCATCGGCGAGGCGCGCATTGCGGTCGACGATGGTGGGCGACTTGCCGCCCAACTCCAGGGTGACCGGCACCAGATTCTCGGCCGCGGCACGCATCACATGGCGGCCGATCGAGGTCGCCCCGGTGAACAGCATGTGGTCGAAGGGCAGGCGCGAGAAGGGCTCACCCACTTCCGGTCCGCCGGTGGCGACGGCGATTTCGAGCTCGTCGAAGGCCTTGCCCAAGACTTTGGCCATCAGCTCGGAGGTGCGCGGCGTATATTCGGAGGGCTTCAGCATCACCCGGTTGCCGGCCGCAATGGCCGCCGCCATCGGCCCGAAGGCGAGCTGGATCGGATAGTTCCAGGGCGAGATCACGCCCACGACGCCGAGCGGCTGGAACAGGATCTTGTTTCGGGCCGGGAAATAGGTGATCGCAGTCGGCCGCTTCTCCGGCTTCATCCACTTGGCGAGGTGCTTCTGCATGTGCTTGATGCCCTCGACCGTGACCACAAAATCGGTCAGCAGGGTCTCGTGCTTCGAGCGATGGCCGAAGTCGGCCGAGACCGCTTCGAGGAAGGCATCCTTGTTGTCCATCAGCGCGGCCTTCAGGCGGCCCAGGCGCTCACGCCGAAGCTCGGCCGAGGGCGGCCCCATCTTGATGAAGTCGCGGCGCTGCCGCTCGAGAATATCCTTCAGCCGCGCGCCGACATCCCCGCCGCCCGCAGCCTCGACCCGCACTTCCGCCAAACTCATGTTTCCTCTCCCCGGGCTCATGGCCTTTTCAATCCGATAATTTATCAGATTGTGCGCCTGGGACCAGTCCGGCGTGAAACAGCGTTTCAGGGCATTTCGATGAATTTTTGTGCAGTGCGGCAATATTCCCGTTGACGGCGCAAAGTGTCGGACTTATCTACTTCTCATGTTGCGCCGCACAACGACCTTTGTCCGGTGCGGCGGCCAGTACCTGCGTAGCCAATTCAACCATTCCATAAGCGAAGCTCAGGAGAGCGAAGATGGCCACCAAGAAGAAAGCCGCCGCTGACGTGGCGGGCGAAGTGATGGAGACCGTTGTCGAGTCCGTGGAAACCGTCGAAGGCGCGACCGAGAAGGCCACCGAGGCCGTGGAAACCGCGCTGGACAATGCCTCGTCCCAGCTCGAGAAGGCCGTGGCCTGGAGCCGCGACCATGTGAACGAAGTCTCGGCCAAGGTCGAAGAGAACGCCAAGAAGGCCCTCGCCGACGCGAAGGACAACTTCGCCAAGGCTACCGACTGGAGCCGCAGCCGCTACCAGACCCTGAAGACCAACTACAGCGAAGCCGTGACCTTCAGCAAGGCCTCGCTGCAGGACGTCGTTGCCTCGGGCAAGGCCGCCGCCGAAGGCCTGAAGTCGGTCGGTGAAGCGGTTGCGGAAGCCGTGAAGGTCGCGACCGAAGAGAACGTCGACGCCGCCAAGAAGCTGTGGGCCGTGAAGTCGGTCGGCGAAGCGGTCGAGCTGCAGGACAAGTTCACCAAGACTGCCCTGGACCTCTACCTCGCCCATTCGCAGAAAATTGCCGAGACCACCGCTTCGGCGATCCGCGCGACGATCGAGCCGCTGCACGCCCGTCTGGCCGCCTTCGCGACCGAGATCGAGAAGCGCCGCACCGCCGCTTAATTTCCCCGGCGGGGCGTGTTATCAGGGGGCGGCTTCGGCCGCCCCTTTCGCTTTCCCGGATAGCACCTCATGACCTATGCCGTCGGCCTTCTTCTCGACGCGGGCCTCGTCTTCGCCTCCGACACCCGGACCAACGCCGGGGTCGACCATGTCTCCACCTTCAAGAAGATGACGGTGTTCGAGGTCCCGGGCGAACGGGTCATCGTGCTCATGGCATCGGGCAACCTGGCCGTCACCCAGTCGGTGGTGAGCCAGCTCAAGGCCTGGAACACGGCGACGCCGCGCACCGGCGCCGGCAGGGCGCGCGCCAACCGCTCGATCCTGAAGGCGGAGACGATGTTCGAGGCGGCCCGCATCGTCGGCGCGGCGCTGCGCGAAGTCCACGCCCTGGACGGCGACTACATGAAGGCCCACGGCCACGACTTCAACGCGATGTTCATCCTGGGCGGCCAGATCGGCCAGGAACGGCCGCGCCTGTTCCAGGTCTATTCCGCCGGCAATTTCATCGAGGCGGGCAAAGACACGCCCTATTTCCAGATCGGCGAGACGAAATACGGCAAGCCCATCATCGACCGCATCGTGCGGCCGGAGACCCCGCTCTCGGTGGCGGCGAAATGCACCCTGATCTCCTTCGATTCGACCATGCGCTCGAACGTCTCGGTCGCCATGCCGCTCGACCTGCTGACCTACGAGAAGGATGAACTCCGGGTCGGCGACTATCGCCGCATCCCGCGCAACGATCCCTATATGACCGCCCTCTCCGACGGCTGGTCGAAGGGCATCCTGGCCGCCTTCGAAGCCCTGCCCGATCCCGATTGGCCGGTCGCCAAGCCCGAGTCCTCCCCGGCGAAGCGTAAGCGCAAGGGCTAATTGCCGTCGCGGCTTCCTGGCCCAAAGTGAACGGGGTTCACAAAGCCCCGCAGGCCGTCATAATCCCCGGGTCCGCGCCAGGAGGACCCATGACATACGAAACGCTGCTGGTCGAGCGCCGGGGAGGCGTCGCCCAGATCACCCTGAACCGGCCCCAGGTGCTGAACGCCCTGAACGAGCCGATGTACGAAGAACTGACCGCCGCCTTCGCCGCGGCGGAAGCGGATCCGGCCGTGCGCGCCGTGCTGCTGACCGGGGCCGGTCGCGCCTTCTGTTCGGGCGCCGACCTCGCCCGGCCGCGCCCGATCCCCGAGGGCGGCACGCTGGGCGACGGCGTGGCCGAGACCATGCATGCCCTGATCAACCCGATGGTCGCCCGCATCGCCCGCCTGAAGAAGCCGGTGATCGCGGCGGTGAACGGCGTCGTCGCCGGCGGCGGGGTCGGCGTGGCGCTGGCCTGCGACATCGTGGTGGCGGCGAAATCGGCCACTTTCATCCAGGTCTTCGGCCCGAACCTCGGCATCGTGCCGGACATCGGCTGCACCTGGATGGTGCCGCGCCTGGTCGGACGGGCGCGCGCCCTCGGCCTCGCCCTGCTGGGCGACCGCCTGCCGGCGGAGACGGCGGCGGACTGGGGCCTGATCTGGGCCGCGGTCGAGGACGAACGCCTGATGATCGAAGCCAATGCCCTGGCCGAGAGGCTGGCCGCCGGGCCGACCGTCGGCTTCGGCCTGATCAAGCGCGCCCTGATGGCGTCCGAGCAGAACGATTTCGAGGCCCAGCTCGCGCTCGAAGCGGAATCGCAGCGGATCGCCTTCACCACCAATGACACGGTCGAAGGCATCACCGCCTTCCTGACCAAGCGCAAGCCGGCCTTCACGGGAACCTGACATGACCACGAGCTTCACCCGCGTGACCACCGCCATCGAAGACGGCGTGATGGTGCTGACCTTCAACCAGCCGGAAGCGCTGAACGCCGTCTCCCAGGCCATGATCAAGGAGATCGGCGAGGCCGTGAAACTGGCCGAGGATCCGGCCGGCGGTGTCCGCTGCCTGGTGATCACCGGGGCCGGCCGCGGCTTCTGCGCCGGTGCCAACCTGGCCGATCCCGAGGGGCTTTCGATGGACGGCGGCGTTCCCGACGTCGGCCGCATCCTCGAAGACTATTACAACCCGCTGTTCAAGCGCCTGCGCGACCTCCGCGTGCCCATCGTCACCGCGGTGAACGGCCCGGCCGCCGGTGTCGGCATGAGCTTCGCCCTGATGGGCGACATCGTGGTGGCGGCCAAATCGGCGAGCTTCCTCCAGGCCTTTGCCAAGATCGGCCTGGTGCCGGACGGCGGCTCGTCCTGGCTGCTGCCCCGCCTGGTCGGGCGGGCGCGCGCCCTCGAACTCGCCCTGATGGCGGAGAAGCTGCCGGCCGAAAAGGCCCTCGAATGGGGACTGATCAACCGCGTGGTCGAGGACGCCGAACTGATGCCGACCGCCCTCGGCATCGCCAGGAAATTCGCCGCCGGCCCGACCCTGGCACTCGGCTATATCCGCAAGATGATGCAGGCGAGTTTCGAGGCGAGCTACGACCAGCAGCTCGACCTCGAGCGCCAGCTCCAGCGCGCCGCCGGTCAGAGCCAGGATTTCCAGGAAGGTGTGGCGGCCTTCCTGGCCAAGCGTCCGCCCCAATACAAGGGCAAGTGACGGCATCGGGGCCGGACCTGTCGGTCCGGCCCCGCGCGCTCAGGACCGGAAGCCGGTCGCGACCACATACATTTCGGAAGAATCGCTCCGGCTCGCCGGCGGCTTCATGTGTTTCACCAGGGCGAAATGCTTGCGCATGGTCGCCATCAACTGGTTCTCGGAGCCGCCCTGCAGCACCTTGGCGATGAAGGCGCCGCCCGGCTTCAGCACGTCGCGGGCGAAATCCAGCGCCGCCTCGCAGAGCGCCATGATCTTCAGATGGTCGGTCGCCTTGTGCCCGGTGGACGAGGCCGCCATGTCGGACAGGACGACGTCGGCCGGTCCGCCCAGCAGGGCGCGCAGCCGCTCCGGCGCGTCTTCGGCGAAGAAGTCGAGCTGGATCACTTCGGCACCCGGCATGGGAGCGACTTCGGTCAGGTCGATGCCCACCACCTTGCCGTTGGGGGCGGAATCACCGGGGCGGGAACGGACCCGCTGGCTCGCCACCTGGCACCAGCCGCCGGGGGCCGCGCCCAAGTCGACGACGAAGGCGCCGGGCCGCAGCACATGCAGCTTGTCGTCCATCTCGATCAGCTTGTAGGCCGCCCGGCTGCGGTAGCCGTCACGCTTGGCTGCCGCCACATAGGGGTCGTTCAACTGGCGTTCGAGCCAGCGCGCCGAAGAGGCGGTGCGTTTCTTCGCGGTCTTCACCCGCACATGCAACCCGTGGGCGGGGCCGATACCGGCGCCCGACTTCTTGCCACCCGATTTTCCAGTCATGGCTTCGTGCTCGCCATCAATCCCATCAAAACGCCTTCGCGAAGGCCCCGGTCGGCGATGCGCAGCCGCTGTTCCGGCCAGGCATCGAGGATCGCCTCGAGAATGGCGCAGCCGGCCAGCACCAGATCCGCCCGGTCACGCCCGATGCAGGGATTGGCCGCCCGCCCCTCGAAAGGCAGCGCGCGGATGCCGGCGATCACCCGGTCGACTTCCGCCCTGGTCATCCAGGAACCGTCGACCCGGCTGCGATCGTAGCGCGGCAGGTCCATGCGTACCGCCGCCAGCGTGGTGACGGTGCCCGACGTGCCGAGGAGTTGGAAACCGTGTTCGAGGGCTGCCTGCGCCGGATCATGCTTCTCCGCGAAGGGGACCAGGGCGTCCCGCACCTCGGCCACCATACGGGCATAGAGCGTGTCGTCGACCTGGACGCCGCCGAAACGCTCCGCCAGGGTGACGACGCCGAGACGGAGCGAGGTCCAGTCCAGCATCTCCGCCCGGTCGGGCCCGGTCACGGAGAGCCAGGCGAGTTCGGTCGAGCCGCCGCCGATATCGAAGACCAGCGCCCGGCGCCGGTCGGGATCGAGCAGCGGCGTGCAGCCGGCGACCGCCAGCCGCGCCTCTTCCTGGGGCGAGATCACTTCGAGGGCGATGCCCGTCTCGTCCTTGGCGCGGTCGAGGAATTCGGGGCCGTTGGCGGCGCGGCGGCAGGCTTCGGTGGCGATCGCCCGGATATGGGTCACCTTGCGCCGGCGCATCCGCCCGGCGCAGACCTGCAGGGCCTCGATCGTGCGCTCGATCGCGGCATCGGCGATCCGCCCGTGGGAGGCGAGGCCTTCGCCCAGGCGGACGATGCGCGAAAAGGCATCGACGATGCGGAAAGTGCCGTGACGGGAGGGTTCCGCGATCAGCAGGCGGCAGTTGTTGGTGCCGAGATCCAGCGCCGCATAGATGGGTGGATCATTCCTGCCCCGCTGCGGCAGGGGCACCGCCCGAGTGCCGCCACCCGGGGAGTCTTGGCCCGAAGGGCTCACATCCGACACGATCGACCTCAAACCATCGGAGCAGCCCGCGCCGCCCCACTTGCCGCCATGATAGCAGTTTTACCGCTGATGGGTAGAATTCCGCCATGTCACCGGCGAATACTGGAGCGTCATGCTGAAAACCCTCTGCCGTCGCGGACTCCTGGCCCTGGGCCTGATTCTGGCCCTCGGAACGGAGGCTGCCAGGGCGGCGGAGACACCGCTCGATGCCGGCGACCGGCTCTTCGTCCAGGCCAATGTGCAATGGACCGTGGGGCACGAGATCGGCCACGCGCTGATCGACCAGCTCGACCTCCCCGTCTTCGGCCGGGAGGAGGATGCGGCCGACATGCTGGGCGCCATGCTCCTGGTGCTGCGCCGGGACATCGGATTGCAGCCGGATTTCCGCGCCCGCCTGAAGGCGATCGCCGACGGCTGGCTGCTCGAATGGATCGACGACGTCGAGCTGCAGAACGCGATCCCCTATTGGGACAGCCATTCGCTGGACATCCAGCGCCTCTTCACCTTCACCTGCCTGATCTACGGCAGCGACCCGAGCCACCTGGAAGACCTCGCCGATACCGCCACCCTGCCGGTCGAACGCGCCCTCTACTGCCCGGACGAATATGCGCTGGCGGCCCGCTCGATCGACTGGGTGGCGCGCAACTACGGCCGGCCGGAAGGCGCCGCGATCGAACCCGGCGCGGGCCGCTTCAAGGTCGTCTTCGACAAGGTCGGATCGGAGGATTACGCCGACCTGATCGAGATCGTGAAAGCCGATCCCTTCCTGGAGGAATCCGCCGAGCACCTGTCGCGCCGCCTGCGCCTGCCGCGCGACATCACCATCGTCTTCACCGACTGCGGCAATGCCGAAGCCTTCTACAACGAGCGCACGGTCGAAATCGTCATGTGCTACAGCCTGCTCCGCCATTTCGCCGACTACGCCCGCCGCCGCCACCAGCAGGACCCCGGCCGCAGCCTCTGCTCGGTCCCGGTCCCCGGCCTGCCGGCGGGGCGGCGTTTCGGGTGCCCTTGACGGTCTTGTTCCCGTCTCGGGAACAATCTATCACGCGCCATGCACATCATCGCCAAGGCGCCGCTTCGGGAATTCTGGGCCCGGCATCCGCCGGCAGAGAAGCCGCTGCGGATCTGGTTCGCCCAGGTTCAGGCGGCATCCTGGCAGGGGCCGGCCGAGGGCAGCGCCGAGGCCGCGCGCTTCGACGTGTTGACCACCCTGATCGAAGCCTATGAGGCGGTGTACTGGCCGATCGAGGCTCTCGACCCGATCGACATGATCGAGGCCCACATGGCCGCCAGCGGGCGGTCCCAGGCGGATCTAGCCGCCCTCTTCGGCTCGCGCTCCAGGGCTTCGGAAGTACTGGGCCGGAAACGCGGCCTGACCCTCGCCATGGTCGACAAGCTGACGCGCGAATGGGGTATCCCGGCCGAGGCCCTGGTCCGCCCCTACAAGCTGACCTCGGCCGCCTGACCCTATTCGTGCCGGAGGGCGTCGATCGGGTCGAGCCGTGCCGCGCGGCGGGCCGGGAAATAGCCGAAGCCGACGCCGACCAGGCCGGAAAAGACGGTCGCCAGCAGGACGACGCCGGGGTCGATCAGCAGCGGCAGGCCCAGGGCCGCGGTGCCGATCGCCGAAAGGCTCAGGCCCAGGACCACGCCGATCAAGCCGCCGAACAGGGAGAGCAGCACGGCTTCGGCCAGGAACTGGGCCAGGACTTCGCGTTCGAGCGCGCCGATGGCCAGCCGGATGCCGATCTCGCGCGTCCGCTCGGTCACCGCGACCAGCATGATGTTCATAATGCCGATGCCGCCGACGATGAGGGAAATCGCCGCGATGGCGCCCAGGAAGGCGGTCAGGATCACGGTGACGCCGCCGATGATCTTGGCGATCTCGGAGACGTCGTTGACCTGGAAATCGTCGGTCTTGTTCGCCGTGATATGGCGGCGCTCGCGCATGATGCCCTGGATGTCTTCCTTCACCTTGGCCGTCGCCTCGGCCGAGACGGCGGAGATCAGCATCAGGCTGACGTCCTGATTGCCCGAGATGCGGCGCTGGAAGGTCTTCAGCGGCATGATCACGACATCGTCCTGGTCGGTGCCCAGGATCGAGCGGCCTTTGCCTTCGAGCGTGCCGATCACGTTGCAGGGAAAGCCGCCGACGCGAAGGGGCGCGCCGATCGGGTCCTGGGCGCCGAAGATCTCGCGCACCACGGTCTGGCCGATGACGCAGACGGTGCGGCCGGAGCGGATCTCGCCCTCGTCGAAGGCGCGGCCCGAAACCACGGTCCATTCGCGCACGGCGAAATAATTGGCGTCCGCCCCGATCACGGTGGTCGACCAGGACTTGGCCCCCAGCACCACCGGCGCCGCCGCGGTCGAGACCGCGGCGACCGCGTTGAGGCCGGCGACGTCGCGCTGGATCACGCGGACATCGGCCAGCTTGAAGGGCGCCGCCGCCTGGGGCGGGCCGCCCTTGCCGGCGTTGCCGGGCGCGACCACGATCAGATTGCGGCCGAGCGAGGAGATTTCGTTGGTGATGCTGGCCGTCGCCCCCTGCCCCAGGGTCACCAGCGCGATCACCGCCGCGATACCGATGACGATGCCGAGGGTGGTGAGGACGGAGCGCATCAGGTTCCGGCGCAGTTCCTGGAACGCCATGCGGAGGGTGAGGCTGAGGCTCAGCATTTCGCCGTCACCTCGTCCGCGACGATGCGGCCGTCCTTGAAGCGGATCTGACGCCGGGCATAGGCCGCCATGTCCGGCTCGTGCGTCACCATCATCACGGTGATGCCATGGGCCCGGTTCAGGTCGACCAGCAATTCCATGATCTCGCGGCTGCGCTCGCTGTCGAGATTGCCGGTCGGCTCGTCCGCGAGCAGCAACTCCGGTGCCGTCACGATGGCGCGGGCGATCGCCACGCGCTGCTGCTGCCCGCCCGAGAGTTCGGCCTGGGTATGGTTCTCGCGCCCGGCGAGGCCGACCTGGGCCAGCGCCTCGACCGCGCGGCGGCGCCGCTCCGCCTTGGCCAAGCCGCGGTAGACCAGCGGCAGTTCGACGTTTTCGAGCGCCGAGGTGCGCTTCAGCAGGTTGAAGCCCTGGAAGACGAAGCCGAGGTGATTCCGGCGCAGCAGGGCGCGACCGTTCCGGTCGAGCGCCGTGACCTCGGTCCCGTTGAAGCGGTAGGTGCCGGCGGTCGGCGTATCCAGGCAACCGATGATGTTCATCGTGGTCGACTTGCCGGAGCCGCTGGGTCCCATCACGGCGACGAATTCGCCGGACTCGATCACCATGTCGATGCCGGCCAGGGCCACCACCTGGGCCTCGCCCTCGCCATAGACCTTGCGGATGCCGGCCAGCTCGATCAACGCCATGTCGGGGCCTAGCGGCTCGTCGTGGTGCGCGCGATATCGACGATGACGGCGGTGCCGGGCTCCAGCCCGTCGGCCGTGACCTCGGTCAGGCGGCCGTCGTTCAGGCCGATGACGACCACCACCGGCTTCGGCTTGCCGTCCTCG
>Ga0265297_10001048_pt1 | contig 69142 bp, 50 predicted proteins | sample Munlanlwell13791_FD_192502 | JGI IMG/M metagenome (GOLD analysis project Ga0265297, IMG submission 192502) | Leachate microbial communities from a municipal landfill in Southern Ontario, Canada - Leachate well 137-91 | ecosystem: Engineered > Solid waste > Landfill > Unclassified | place... | reverse complement strand
ATGGGTGCCGTTTGGTATTATTCTTATACAAATTTTTGGATAGACGGCTATATTAAGATAGAAGCCGGTAAGGACACCACAATCATGGATAAACAATGTCGCGAACTTGTAAAAACATTGTTTTCTTATGATCATGTTAATATTGTTTATGATACTGTAATCATGGGCAAAGAATATACTTACTCGGATAACGATAAAGTATATATTCTCAGAAATAATCAGTTTTATACTCTTTATGATTTTTCTGCAAAACCGGGAGATTCCTGGGTTATTCCACATACTTTTGACATAGAATGCGATACTATTGGAGAAGTAATAGTTACCGATACCAGTTCAGTCGTCGTAAATGGAACACGTTTGAGAAGTTTAACGCTACAAGCCGCTGAAAACTCTCATTGGATGCTTGGCTCACAAGCATATGAAAGTATAGGTTCAATAGATTCTTATATGTTGCCCGAACTTACCATGCTTTGTAATATTTTGGATGTTTTTGAAGGTGGTCCATTAAGGTGTTATGAAGATAATACTTTGGGATATTTTTCCACAAACATTGCTTCCTCATGCGATTATATCACAGGAATCAGTAAAAATGAAAAGGAAAATACTTTTCAACTCTTACCCAACCCCGGCACCAACACTCTATACATCCAAACCACATTAAAAGATGCGAAATTAGAGATGTACGATGCCAACGGCAGGTTGGTAGTACAACAAAACATCAACGAAACCACTTCAGTAAATACCTCAGCACTAAATCCCAGCATGTATTTTTACCGGGTAATGCAGAATGGAGAAGTAAAAGATAGCGGGAAATGGGTGAAGCAGCAGTGAGTGTAGAGTCTGGAGCAATAGAAAAATAAAAAGTTATGAATGATATTCGATCTGCACAATCCGCACAATCTGCACAATCCGCACAATCTGCAAAATAGAACACAGATACAACGGATTGGGATGGTTTTTTTTACATTTCTACTCGGGATATAGCAGTACCGATAGTCATCTGGTTTTTTTGCAATTACAATAAACCAAAATGCTATCCAGATATAAAATATAAGGAACAAGAAAGTGCTTAACGGGAATAGTGCCGATAAAATCTGTAAATGCCTGGATTACCACTTTTTGTAGAAAGGTATCTTTTTTCTAACTGTTCAGAATCGCATATAACTAATAGTTCACACCCTATAACCTCTGGTTTATTAGCTATAACCAGTAGTTCACACCTTATAACCTCAAACTTACTGGTTATATCCAGTAACTCTGCTTCCTCGACAATCGGGACAGCTCAGCAGAGGCGAGTAGGTGAATAGGAGAGGGAGCGACTTGGTAACAAGGTGGCGTCTCCTATAGCTATAGTGAAGCAATCACCCTTACTAATGTGAGTCATCCAATCTGAAAAGTGCCGGAAAAAATTGTCGGGTGTAAAAAAATTATCCCTCAGTTGGTTTTGGCTTGCAGTAGGTTCTCAGTGTTTTATGGCAAAGCATAACAACTATCTTGCCTATTAAAATTCCTGTGATTGCACCAATAACAACATCGCCCGGGAAATGCACTCCGAGATAAATCCGGCTGTAGGCAATAAATGAAGCCCAGAAAAAAACTGCAGTTTTAAAATATTTGAACTTATCTTTTAAAAAAGCACTCAAAAATGTTGCAAGGGCAAAAAAATTGGCAGCATGGGAAGATATAAAACCGTACTGTCCACCACACTTCCCATTTACAAGATGAATGAAAGCTGCAAGATCAGCCTGGTGGCAAGGGCGTAAGCGATGAAAAATATTTTTGAAAAGAACAACCGAAACCTGGTCGCTTAAGGTAATAAGAACTGCTGCCGAAATGAAAATTATCCAGCTTTGTTTATGGTAATATTTTATGATAAAGTAAATAAATAAAATGTAAACAGGTATCCATGTCAATTTTTCGCTTGCCCAAAACATCACGACGTCGAAAAAACGATTGTGCAAACCGTTAATCACGAGAAAGAGCCAGGTATCTAATGCGTTGAGAAATGAAGGCACCGTAATTAATTTAAGATTTAAGATTTCAGATTTAAGATTGTGGATTGCAGATTTTGAAAAATTAATATGATTTTGAAAAATTTTATTTATTCAATTCTTTCCAGAGTTTGTCTTTTAGTTCTTTTAAACCAAAACCGGAATGAGATGAAATGAAGACGGACGTTACTTTTGGAAGTTCTTTTTTCAGTTCCTGTAATAATTCATTGTCGAGTAGGTCGGCTTTGGTAATGGCAAGGATACGATTTTTATCAAGAAGCTCGGGGTTGTATTGTTTCAATTCATTAAGAAGAACTTTGTAGTCGGAACGTATGTTTTTGGTATCGGCAGGAATCATAAACAGAAGCACCGAGTTACGTTCTATGTGCCTGAGAAATCGTAATCCAAGCCCCTTTCCCTCGCTTGCGCCCTGGATGATGCCTGGGATGTCAGCCATTACAAACGATTGTTTATCGAAATAAGAAACGATGCCAAGGTTTGGACGAAGGGTAGTGAAGGGATAATCGGCAATTTCGGGGCGTGCGGCAGATAGTTTTGAAAGCAAGGTTGATTTACCTGCATTAGGGAAACCTACAAGACCGACATCGGCAAGCAGCTTTAATTCCAGAACTTTCCATGCTTCAATACCCTGTTCACCTGGTTGGGCAAACTTAGGAGCCTGTAGAGTAGCCGACTTAAAATGGTCGTTACCCAAACCTCCTCTGCCACCAGGCATCAGTACACGGGTTTCGCCATCCTGGGTTATTTCCAGTTCTATTTCGCCCGTTTCCGGATCGCGTGCCACCGTACCTAAAGGAACTTCAACGATGATGTCCTTTCCGTAAGCTCCGGTTTTAAGGTTGCCACCTCCCGGATTACCATTCTCAGCCATAAGATGTTTGGTGTATTTAAGGTGGAGAAGAGTCCACAACTGGCTGTTTCCTTTCAAAATGATATGACCTCCTCTTCCTCCATCGCCTCCATCAGGTCCGCCTCGTGGATTCATCCTGTTTCGGATAAAATGCACCGAACCAGGTCCGCCATTTCCCGAACGAAAAAAAATTTTAACGTAATCAATAAAGTTATCTGAAGGCATAAGAAATTTTTAAAATTGAATATCAGAAAAATATCCCTGAATTATTTTATAGTATTAATTATTTTACAGAGATTGTCAAAAATTTCGTCAACACTGCCTACACCTTTCACTGGAATAAACTTTCCCTGCAAACGGTAATAATCAATTAATGGAGAGGTTTGTTTGTTATAAACCTCAAGTCTTTGACGTATTACATCTTCCTTGTCGTCGGCACGCCCAAGCTCGAGGGCACGATTGAGTAGGCGGGCAATCAACTCTTCTTCATCGGCTTCGAGGGCAATCACTGCCGATACAGGAGTTTTGCGTGTATCCAACAAATTGTCGAGCGCCTGAGCCTGTACTTTTGTGCGCGGAAAGCCATCGAGGATAATTCCTTTTGTATTTTGGTTCTTCATCATCACCGAATTGATAATCGCAATCAGCAAGTCATCGGGAACCAATTCACCTTTATCCATAAAAGTTTTTGCCTGAGCGCCCAAAGCACTCTGTTGTTTTATTTCATTGCGCAAAATATCTCCGGTAGATACGTGTACAAGATTGTAATGGGAAGCAATTTTAACCGACTGGGTTCCCTTACCGGCACCAGGTGCTCCAAAAATTATAATATTCAGCATATTAGACGTAATTATTAAACAATTTTATAAATATCGGGAAGGTTTCTTCCGAAGCCATCGTAATCCAGACCATATCCTACAATGAAATCGTTTGGAATGTTTTTTCCCACATAATCAACTGTGTATTCCTTTGTAAAAGCTGCAGGTTTGAAAAGGCAGGTGGCTATTTTTACACTTGCCGGTTTAAATGATTCCAGATATTTAAGCAGAGATGCCAAAGTGTGTCCGGTATCAACAATATCTTCAAGAATGATGATGTGCCGTCCTTTTATATCTTCGTTTAAGCCAATCAGGTTGTTAATTTTACCTGTACTTTGTGTTCCGGCATAAGAAGCTATTTTCACAAAAGAAATTTCACAATCTACTGTAATTTTTTTCAGTAAATCGGAAGCAAACATAAACGAGCCATTAAGGATTCCAAGAAATAAAGGAATTTTACCTTTGTAATCATGATTGATATTTTCAGCAACTTTAGAAATTGCCATATCAATTTCTTCTGCTTTGATAAATAGTGCGAATTGTTTGTCCTTAACTTGAATCTGCATGGAAAAGGGGTATAAAATAAGAAGATGCAAAGATAAACATATCATGTTAACATTACACTACAATCTTTATCTTTGCAAAAAATGTAAAACAATGAAATCCTCCATAAGGATAATACCTATGTCAATTGACAATGTTTATGGATATTTCCCCGATTTTTGGTGTAAACTATTTAACCAATGGATAGCAAATTAATAACAATGAAACCTATAGTGAGTATAATAATGGGCAGTACGTCTGATTTGCCTGTGATGAAAGAATCTGCAGATTTTTGTGAAGAGATGAAAATCCCTTTCGAGATGAATGCTTTATCAGCCCATCGCACCCCGGAAAAAGTAGAAGAATTTGCCAAAGGGGCTTATCAGCGTGGCATACGTGTTATAATAGCCGGGGCTGGAATGGCTGCACATTTACCCGGAGTAATAGCCGCAATGACACCTATTCCGGTGATAGGTGTTCCTATAAAAGCCACTTTTGACGGTTTGGATTCTGTTTTTTCTATTTTACAGATGCCTCCCGGAATTCCGGTAGCAACTGTTGGTGTTAATGCTGCCAAAAATGCGGGCATTCTTGCCGCCCAGATTTTAAGTATTTCTGACGATGTACTTTTCGCAAAACTTGTTTCCTTTAAAGAAGGGCTTAAAGGCAAGGTATTAAAAGCCAATGAAGAGTTAAAGAAAATAGAATATAAATATAAAGTATGACACCCGGTGTTTTTTCTGTAAATGCCGGAAATCTTTAATCAAAAATTCCCATTTTCTCAACTATTTTTATTTGTTCCTTTACTGAAGCGGCAGATTGTTCAAGCATTAGTTTTTCCTCTGCCGAAAGTTTTAATTCAAAAATCTGTTCAATACCGTTAGCGCCCAATTTTACAGGTACGCCCACGTAAACATCTTTAAGTCCGTATTCACCCTGCAAATATACAGAAACAGGGAACAGGCGTTTTTGATCATCTACTATGGCTTCAACCATCTGTGCAGCAGCAGCTCCCGGTGCATACCAGGCAGAGGTGCCCATAAGATTTACCAATTCACCACCTCCCTGGCGGGTTCTTTCCACAATTTTATCAATTTCATCCTTATTCATCAGTTCCGTAAGTGGTACTCCGGAAACAGAGGTGTAACGGGGCAAAGGAACCATCGTATCGCCGTGGCTGCCCAGCAACAAGGCATGCACTGTATTGGGCGAAACGTCAAGAGCTTCGGCAATAAAGGCTCGGTAGCGACCGGTATCAAGGATTCCTGCCATACCGAAAACTTTTCGGCTGTCCTTACCCGAGACCATATAGGCTACATAGCTCATCGCATCAAGCGGGTTCGACACCACGATGATAATAGCTTCCGGTGAATATTTGATTACTTTTTCAGTAACTTCTTTTACGACAATTGCATTGGTTTTCACAAGGTCATCACGGCTCATTCCGGGTTTGCGCGGCATGCCCGAAGTAATGACCACGATACTTGACCCTTTGGTTTTCAAATAGTCGTTAGTGGTTCCTACTACACGGGTATTAAAATGGTTTATTGAAGAAGCCTGCCAAATATCGAGAGCCTTACCTTCGGCAACTCCTTCCTTAATATCTACCAATACCACTTCGCGTGCAAGGTCTTTGTGTGCAATAACATTAGCAACTGTTGCGCCAACATTTCCGGCGCCAATAACGGTTATTCTTTTCATAAATTAATGATGCTGTTTTATTACTTTTAATCAGTTTATTATTCCTGATCAGTAGCTAATAAACAATCATTCAATAATTTTGTTTGCTGCTTATTTCCTGACTGTGCATAAATAACAGCGATGGTAACCATGTTTACAATTTCCGTAACGCTTGCACCCATTTGCAGGATGTGTACCGATTTATTTAGTCCGTTCAGGATGGGACCTATGGCTTCCATACCTGCCATTTCCTGCATTAATTTATAGGCAATATTGCTTGCACTGAGGAATGGGAAAATAAGTGTATTGGCTTTTCCTCCTATCAGTTTTGAAAAGGGGAAACTTTCTTTCAGCATTTCTTCGTTCAGGGCAAAATTTGCCTGAATATCACCGTCAACAACGATATGGGGATAGTCGCGATGCAGAATAGCAACAGCATCACGCATTTTCAAAGGAGCTTCTCCTTTTACCGAGCCAAAATTAGAGTAGGACAGTAAGGCTATCCGGGGCAATATTCCGAATTTTTTAACGGCTTCATATGTCTGAAGGGTGATTTCGACTATGGTTTGCGTGTCGGGATGATGGTTCACGGTAGTATCGGCAAAAAAGAAAGGTCCTTTTTTTGTATTGATAATATACATTCCCGAAACAACATGGGCGCCGGGGTGCTTTCCGATAATTTCGAGGGTAGGACGAATGGTATCGGGATAATTCCGGGTAAGACCGGAAATCATGGCATCGGCTTTGCAGGTTTCAACCAGCATAGGTCCAAAATAATTACGATGGTGCATGGTATCAAGAGCTGATTGCAGGGTAACGCCTTTGCGTTGCCGTTTTTCAAAATAAATCTCTGCAAATTTTCTAAGCCGGCTTTCTTCCTTTTTCGATTTGGGATCAATAATTTCAACCCCTTCAAGTGAGAGGTCGTTATCGCTGATTATTTGTATTATCAAATCTTTATTGCCCAGTAGTATAGGACATGCAATCCCTTCGCTTTGTACAATTTCGGCAGCTTTGAGTATTTTAAAATTTTCTGCTTCGGCAAAAACTACCTTCTGAGGCTGGGCTTTAGCTTTGGCTTTTATTTGCCTGATTAAAGGAATTCCCACACCAAGTCTTCGGCTAAGTTCTTCTTTGTACAAACCCCAATCCCTGATGGGCATACAGGCAATTCCTGAATCCATGGCAGCTTGTGCCACTGCAACAGGAATTGTACTAATAAGCCGGGGGTCGCAAGGTTTTGGAATGATATAGTCCTTCCCAAATTTAAGATTGTTTGTGTGGTAGGCTAAGTTTACTTCTTCTGGGACAGGCAGTTTAGCAAGTTCTGCAAGGGCATAGGCGGCAGCCAGCTTCATTTCGTCGTTGATTTTTGTGGCTCTTACATCAAGTGCACCCCTAAAAATAAAGGGGAATCCCAGTACATTGTTCACCTGGTTGGGGTAATCTGAACGACCTGTTGCCATAATTATGTCTTTGCGTGCAGAGGTTGCATCTTCGTAAGTGATTTCCGGAAACGGGTTTGCCAATGCAAAAACAATGGGATTGGCAGCCATGGAGCGTATCATATCCTGATCAACTTGCCCGGCAACCGAAAGCCCTAAAAACATATCTGCACCGGCAATTGCTTCACGAAGATTTGAAATATTTTTTGAGGTGGCAAACTGGCGTTTTATGGGATTTAAATCGGTTCTGTTTTGATGCAACACCCCTTTGCTATCGAGCATAATAATATTTTCAGGATTGACACCCAGCTTAATATACAGCTTAGTGCAACTTATGGCAGCAGCACCGGCACCATTGACCACAATCCGAATTTCCTCAATTTTTTTACCGGTAATTTCGAGGGCATTTAACATAGCCCCCGAGGTGATAATTGCCGTACCATGTTGATCGTCGTGCATCAACGGAATGTCGAGACACTCTTTCAAACGATCCTCTATTTCAAAACATTCGGGGGCTTTAATATCTTCGAGATTGATACCGCCAAAGGTGGGTGCAATAGCTTTTACGATTTCAATAATCTTTTTCGGGTCTTTTTCATTTATCTCTATATCAAACACATCAATATCGGCAAAAATTTTAAAAAGCACCCCTTTCCCTTCCATAACAGGCTTTCCTGCTTCGGTACCAATATCCCCTAACCCAAGAACGGCTGTACCATTGGAAATTACTGCTACCAGGTTTCCTTTTGCCGTATATTTATACACATCTTCGGGATTATCATGTATTCTCAAACAAGGTTCGGCTACCCCAGGCGTGTATGCAAGCGATAAATCTTGCTGGGTAGCAGTAGGTTTTGTTGGTATAACTTCTATTTTCCCCGGACGCCCCTGAGCATGGTATTCAAGAGCTAATTTTTTCAACATTGTTTTATCCATATTCTAAATTTTTTGATAAACCTGGTCTCAGGTATTTATATTCAAAACTAAGTATTTTTTCAATTGAATACAGGATTTTTTTAAGAAATTATTTACAGGAAAAATATTCGATAAAATCCTATAAAAATATGCTCACAGAAGTAAGTATGTATCCGGCTGATTTCCTTCCGTTTTTTCTAAAACAAATTCGTTACAATATTGACAAGCTGGAATAAATGATTCACAATAGACTATGGACTTTGCCCAAATACAGAGAATTGCTGTTTATCTGGTAATAAAATTGTGCGTACTTTGTATTTTATTCCGATAAAAAATTAAATTTGCTGATGGTACTAAACAGACCCTGGTAAAAAACGAAACTTTTCTTTTCACGAAAAGTTGTATTTTTGCCTGCTTTTTAAGAGTTTTTTAAAAAATTAGCAAAGAAAGCCTATGTACGCATTTATTGAAGGCGATATAACGGAAAAAAATCCGGCTTATGTGGTTTTGGAAAACAATGGAATGGGGTATTTTCTTCACATTTCGTTGCAAACATTTTCGTTGCTAAAAGAGGCTTCCCATTTTCGCTTGCTCACCCATCTTGTTGTACGTGAAGACGCTCAGATTTTGTACGGCTTTGCCACCGAGGACGAACGTTCGCTTTTCAGACAATTGATAAACGTTTCAGGCATAGGTGCAAATACGGCAAGGCTGATACTTTCGTCGCTTACCACAGCCGAAGTGAAACAGGCAATAATTACCGGGAAAGTAGATGTGCTGCAGGGTGTAAAAGGTATAGGTGCAAAAACAGCCCAACGCATTATTATTGATCTGAAAGATAAATTTGGCAAAGGCGAAACGAGTACCGAATTTTTAGCCATTGCACACAATACCCGAAAAATTGAAGCGTTATCAGGTTTAGCAATACTGGGGTTTAGTAAAAGTGTAGTGGAAAAAACCCTCGATAAAATTATTACAGCCACACCAAATGGAAATAATTTATCAGCAGAAGAGCTGATAAAAAGTGCGTTAAAAATATTATAAACTGATCGGATTTAATTTTGAGGTTATTGAATTTGAAGCAGCCCCCGAAATACATTTTTACTTTTTCAGCCATCTTGGTTATACTTTTATTTGTATGGGCAGTACAAGCCCATGTACAAATAACTAAAAATTATGTTGCCGTACCTCCACCCGATACTTTGCCCGGAGGCGACAGTACTCTGCCCTATCCCATAAAACAGGATATTACCAACCCCCTGCCACAACAGGATTACAATCCCCTGTACCTGAAAGAACCTGCTAACATCACAACAAGCGAAGAGTACGACCCCCAAAATAACCAGTATATTTTCAATAAAAAAGCAGGTTCCAGACCGCTGGGATACCCTGCGGTTATGACCTTTGAAGAATACCAACGCTTAGACATGCAACGCTCACTCGACAACTATTGGAAAAGCAGGGCGGGAGCATCCGGAAAAGCCAGTTCTACGGGAATTCTCCAGCCAATCCGTATCGGCGGAGAAGCCTTCGACAGAATTTTCGGTGGGAACACTATTGACATTCGTCCCCAGGGCTCTGCTGAACTCATTTTCGGAATTATTTCCAATAAAAGTGATAATGCTTCGCTTAACGTTCGCCAGCGCCGTACTACCAATTTCGATTTTAAAGAAAAAATCCAGTTGAATGCTACCGCCAAAATAGGCGATAAAATTGAATTTCAAACTAACTACAACACAGAAGCTTCTTTTGAATTTGAAAACAAACTCAAGTTAAAATACGAAGGAAAGGAAGACGAAATCATCAAATTGATTGAAGCTGGCGACGTTACATTGCCTCTCAACAGTACCTTGATTACCGGTAGCCAGAGCCTTTTCGGGATAAAAACTCAATTACAATTCGGTAAAACCACTGTAACAGGGGTGTATTCCGAGCAAAAAAGCCAAACCCAAAGTATTACCGTTCAGGGAGGAGCACAAACCAATAAATTCAGTATCAAAGCCGACGCATACGAAGAAAACCGGCACTTTTTTATTGCCGAATACTTCAGAAATCACTATGAAGAGGGTCTTTCGAAACTTCCCGTGGTAATGTCGAATATCAATATTACCAAAATTGAAGTGTGGGTTACCCAAATAGGTGCCGCCGTGCAGGACAACCGTAACATAGTTGCTCTTGCCGATTTGGGTGAATACAACCCTTACCGCAAGGACATCATTTACCCTAATGTCGGTGGAAGCTATCCCTTCAACCTGTCGAATAATATTCTTTCGATTTTACCCGACACCACTAATCTGCGAAACATCAACAAGGCTTCCGATTACCTGGTAAGAAAGAATTTAGTTCCCGGACAGGATTACGAAGTAATTGAAAGTGCACGTAAATTAAATTCGCAGGAATATACCTATAATAGTAAACTCGGTTTTATTTCGCTTAATACTACGCTAAACTCCGACCAGGCGTTGGGTGTTGCCATTCAATATACCGTTATCGGAGATAACAAGGTGTATCAGTTGGGTGAATTTTCTGACCAGGGAATCAATGCACCGCAATGCCTCGTAGTAAAATTGCTCAAAAGTACAGCACTCAACACCCGGATTCCTATGTGGGACCTGATGATGAAAAACGTGTATTCCATAGGAGCTTACCAGGTAAACCGTGACGACTTTATGTTGAACATCTTGTATTCGGGCAACGAAAATGGTGTTCCTACAGGCTATTTTACAGAAGGGAAACTGCAAGGTGTTCCCTTGCTCCAGGTATTTAATTTTGATAATCTCGACCCGCAAAGCAACCCGCCCCACGATGGAATGTTCGATTTTCTTGACGGAGCCGCCTCAAACGGAGGAACCATTCAATCATCCAACGGCAGAGTTTATTTCACTATGCTGGAGCCTTTCGGACAATACCTTCGGAACAAACTACAGGACGAACAACTTGCCAATAAATATTGTTACGACTCCCTGTATTCCACAACCAAAACCATTGCCCAGCAATACCCTGCCAAAAACAAATTTGTTCTCGACGGAATTTACAAATCCAGCGCCAGTTCCGAAATTTCGCTCAATGCGCTAAACGTTCCCCAGGGATCGGTAAAAGTGATGGCTGGCGGAATACAACTGCAGGAAAACATTGACTACACTGTGGATTACACCTTAGGTATGGTAAGAATCATCAACGACGGCTACCTCAATTCTGGAACCCCTATTAGAATAAGCCTCGAAAACAATGCTATGTTTAACGTGCAAACCCAGCGTTTGATGGGTGCACATATTGAACATGCCCTGAGCAACGATTTTAAAATTGGTGCAACCATCCTGAATATGCGTGAACGTCCGCTGACACAAAAAACTAACTTCGGATACGACCCCATTTCCAATACCATCTGGGGCATGGACGTAAATTACCAAAGCGAATCACGTCTGCTTACCAAATTGGTTGACAAACTTCCCTTTATTACCACCAAAGCGCCTTCACGCATATCGTTTGCCGGTGAATTTGCCCATTTTATTCCAGGACACTCAAGCGCCATTGGCAGTGCGGGAACTTCTTATATCGATGATTTTGAAGGCAGTGAATCTACCATTGACTTAAAGAGTGCACCCATTGCCAACTGGTTTCTTGCCAGTACACCTCAGGGACAAATAGAAAGAGGTATGTTTCCAGAAGCAGCACCGGGTATAGGCATAGAATATGGTTTCAACCGTGCAAAATTGGCATGGTATGTTATTGATCCCCTGTTTTATGAAAGAAACAGCACCATAAAGCCCGCCAATGTTGATAAAAATGAACTATCGAAAAATGCAGTTCGTCCTGTTCTTGAAAAGGAAGTATTTCCGAATGCTGACCCACAAAACGGGCAACAGATGAATCTTCCTATTCTTAACCTGGCTTATTATCCTTCAGAAAGAGGACAATACAATTATGATGTAAATCGTATACCAGGTATTTCGGAAGGATTGAACTCCGCCGGAATCCTAAACAATCCCGAAACCCGTTGGGGTGGTATCATGCGAAAAATGGAAACTACCGATTTTGAAGCAACGAATGTGGAGTACATTGAGTTCTGGATGATGGATCCTTTTGCCAGTGATACCCTGAATGATGGGGGCGATTTATACATCAATCTGGGAGATATATCAGAAGACATTTTGCGCGATAGCCGGAAAAGTTACGAAAATGGATTGCCAACCTCCACAACTATTACAGAAGTAGATACTACTATCTGGGGAAGAGTTCCCAAACTGCAAGCTCTTATCCCCGGTTTCGACAACTCGGAAAGTGCCCGTAAATACCAAGATGTGGGGTATGACGGATTGAGAAACGAGGACGAACAAACATTTTTTTATGGAACCTATCTGCAGAAAATTATTGACTTATACGGCACTGAATCCGATGCCTATCTCAAAACTGTCAACGACCCTTCTGCCGACGATTACCATTATTTCCTGGGCACCGATTATAACCAAGGCAACCAGTACCGCAGCATACTCGAAAAATACAAAATGTATAACGGCTCCGAAGGAAACTCACCAGCCAGTAGCAATAACTACGCAACTACTATACCTAATATTGAAGACATCAATAAAGACAATACCCTAAATACTAATGAACGGTATTTCCAATACAGAGTCAATCTGCGACCAGATAAAATGCAAATCGGGCAAAATTATATCACCGATATTCACGGAGCTACCGTAAGGCTCGAAAACAACAAAACTACCGTAGTAAACTGGTACCAATTTAAAATTCCCATCCGCTACCCCGAAAAAGTAATTGGTAACATCCAGGATTTTAAATCTATACGCTTTATGCGTATGTTTTTCAAAAATTTCACCAGTTCTATTGTTTGCCGTTTTGCTACCCTCGAACTGGTTCGCGGCGAATGGAGAAAATATGACCAAAGCTTACTTTCTGCAGGCGAATACGTGCCCAATGATGAACAGCATCAAACCCAATTCGACGTTTCGACAGTAAATATTGAAGAAAATGGAAATCGCTTACCGATTCCCTATGTCTTACCTCCTGACATCCAACGCGAAATAAATATGGGAGCCATCACCATGCAACAGATGAACGAACAATCAATAGATTACAAGGTTGTCAACCTGCTTGATGGAGATGCAAGAGCTGCTTTCAAAACTGCTGATTTCGATTTTCGTATGTACAAAAAAATCAAAATGTACGTACATGCCGAAGAACTAAACAACAACGACAGACTACAACCTGGTGACCTTACCGTATTTTTGCGTCTGGGTTCCGACTTTACCGAAAACTACTACGAATACGAAATTCCTGTTGAATTTACACCCTGGCATACCGGCGCCCGTGATAAAGAAGCCATCTGGCCCGAAAACAATGAATTTAATATTGATATTGAAACCCTTATTGCTGCAAAACAACAACGAAACGAAGCTATTATCAGCAACGGTATTCCCACTACCCTTCCTTATGTAGTGTACGACGGAGCCAATAAAATAACAATAGTAGGTATGCCCAGCCTTAGCGATGTAAAAGCAATGATGATAGGGGTGCGAAATCCTAAAAAACGCGGTATCAGTGATACCGATGACGGAAAAACAAAAAGTGCTGAATTTTGGTTCAATGAATTCAGGGTATCAGGCTTTGACGAAAAAAGCGGTTTTGCTGCCACAGGAAGACTAAACGCTACACTTGCCGATCTGGGAAATGTAATCTTTTCGGGAGGATACAGCACCCCCGGGTTTGGAAGCATCGAAAAAAGAATTAACGACAGGCAAAAAGAAACCTTGATTACGTATGATGTGGCTACTAACCTCGAATTAGGCAAATTCTTCCCCGAAAAATCGGGTTTGCGAATTCCTATGCATTTCGATTTTTCCGAATCAAAAAGCAACCCCCAGTACAACCCACTCGATCCGGATGTACTTTTCAAGGATTTAAGCAAAAAAAGCAAGGACTCGCTCAAAAAAATAGTTCAGGACTATACCCAGCGCAAAAATATCAATTTCATGAATGTTCGTAAAGAAAAAACCGGTGCCAATAAAAAAAACCGGGTTTATGACATCGAAAACTTCGACTTTACCTACGCCTATTCGGAAATTTATCACAGAAATATTGACATACAATATGATGTAAAGAAAACCTACCGTGGAGGCATTGGATATAACTTCATTAATAATCCCAAACCGGTTAAACCTTTTGACAAAGTTAGGTTTCTTTCGAAATACAAATCACTGCAACTGGTCAAAGATTTCAATTTTTACCTAATGCCCAAGCTGTTTTCATTCCGAACCGACATGAACCGCGCTTATAACGAACGTAAATACCGGAATAAAAGCACCCAGGCGCTCATCATTATTGAACCCACCTACGTAAAAAGCTGGGAATGGGCAAGAGTTTACGATTTCAAATACGACTTTTCGCAAGGGTTAAAATTAGAATACAGCGCTAATGCCAACGCCTACATTGACGAACCCGCCGGAAAGCTCGATAAACACCAGAAAGATTACAAAGAAAAACGGGATTCCATCATAGATGAAATTTTGGGTTTTGGCACCTTGCAACGGTTCAATCAATCCATGAATATAACATACAACATCCCGATTAACAAAATTCCTTTGCTAAATTTTACCAATGCATCAGCACGTTACGGAAGTACTTATCGTTGGGAAGCTTCACCACAGTCGCTTCAGGAAGCACTGGGAAATACTATTGAAAATTCAAATAACAAACAAATTAACGCCAACGTTAAATTATCATCCTTATATAGCAAATTCGGATTTCTGAAAAATATAAACCCAAAAGGGAAAAAGCCCTCCCCGCGAAGCCTCCCTGCCGGGAAAAAACCAGGAACAGAAAAAGAGCCTCCAAAAAAAGAGGAAAAAGTTCAGGATTCCGCTGCCCGTAAACCTTTTATTGATTTACAAGTTGTAAAAAATGCCGTCTTAACTCTTCTTACCGGCATTAAAGAAGGTTCGATGAGCTATTCCGAAACCAACGGTACACTGATACCGGGATTTATGCCCAAGCCAAATTATTTAGGTAATCGTTGGAGCGACATGGCGCCGGGATTAGGTTTTGTGTTTGGAAGTCAGGAAAATATACGTGATATTGGAAAAAGAAACGGCTGGTTTTCAACCGACTCTTTGCTTAATACTCCTTATCTCACCAAACAGACAAAAAATCTTTCGTTTAAAGCAACCGCCGAACCTATTAACGACCTCAGGATTGATATCACCGCCGACCGTACCGAATCTATCAACCATCAAGAATACTATCTGTATAATTACACAACAGGGGAGTTTGAAACCAGTTCGATGATGGATGTTGGCAGTTATTCCATTTCTTACGGTGTTTGGAATACATCTTTCGATAAAAATGTAGAAGATAAAAAGTCGGAAACCTTTGAAAAAATGAAAAACTACCGCATGGAAATTGCTCAACGGCTGGCTGCCAAAAACCCGAACTGGAGCGGCGAATACGATTCGCTCGGTTATCCTGTGGGTTACGGAGCCACTTCTACCGCAGTGCTTATTCCTTCGTTTCTTGCAGCTTATTCGGGTCAAAATTCGGGAAGTGTTTCCCTTACCCCTTTCCCCAGAATCCCCAAACCTAATTGGCGACTAACCTATGGAGGGTTAAGCCGGATTGAATTCCTACAAGATTATGTTAAAAACGTAAATATTTCACATGCGTACCGCTCAACCTATTCCGTTGCATCTTACCGTTCCAACATTTTATACCACGTTAATCCCGATAACGGCTACGCCGATTCTCTTGATGTAAACAACAATTTTATTCCCGAATTTCAGATTGATGCTATCACCATAACCGAGCAATACAGTCCGCTATTCGGAATTGACATCACGTGGGTTAACAATTTGCTTACACGCTTCGAATACAAACGTAGCCGTAACCTTGCCATGAGCTTTACCAACAACCAGATGACCGATATTTCGTCGAGCGAACTGGTTTTCGGATTGGGTTACCGTTTCAAGGAAATGGAACTGGTGTTGCGTACACTGGGCATCGAAAGCAAGAAAAGCAAGGTGAAAAGCGATTTAAACATCAAAGCCGATCTTTCTATACGGAACGACAAAACGGTACTTCGCAGGCTGGTGGAAGACTCTGACCAGATTTCTGCCGGAAAAAAGCTGACATCAATAAATATTTCGGCTGATTATGTTATGAACCAAAACCTTACAATTAGGGCATTTTTTGAAAAACAGATTACAAATCCATTTGTTTCAACTCAATACCCCAATTCAACTACTAACGCCGGAATCAGTTTGCGATTCATGCTGGCACAATAAACTCCATGGACGAAACAAACATCATTCCTGAAAATGCTATTTTGGTGGGGTTGGTTACCCCAGAAAGCAACGAATCAAAAACGCAGGAACATCTTAATGAACTGGAATTTTTGTTGCAAACAGCAGGAGGACAAGCGTTGCAACGTTTTGTGCAAAAACTGGAAAAACCCGATGGAAGAACTTACGTAGGTTCAGGAAAGCTGGAAGAAATCGTCATGTTTGCTAAGGCAGCTTCGGTGGACGTGGTGGTTTTCGATGACGAACTTACTCCTTCTCAACTCCGCAATCTCGAAAAAAGCCTCGAATGCAAAATTCTTGATCGAACTACTCTTATCCTCGACATTTTTGCCAGGCGGGCACGCACTTCCACTGCCCGTACCCAGGTGGAACTTGCCCAATACCAATACTTGCTGCCCCGACTTACCCGAATGTGGACACACCTTACCAAGCAGCGCGGCGGTTTAGGTATGCGTGGACCCGGCGAAAAAGAAATTGAAACCGATCGGAGGGTAATCCGCGACAGAATTGCCCTGCTAAAAGAAAAACTTAAACACATTGATAAACAAAAAACCACACAACGGAAAAGCCGCTCCGAGTTGGTGAGAGTGGCGCTGGTAGGTTACACCAATGTTGGAAAATCTACCCTCATGAACCTTATCAGTAAATCCGATATTTTTGCCGAAAACAAACTATTTGCCACCCTCGACACCACTGTACGTAAAGTGGTGATTGATAATTTGCCCTTCCTGCTTACCGATACCGTAGGTTTTATCCGGAAACTGCCGCACGGGCTTGTGGAGTCCTTTAAGTCAACATTGGATGAAGTTACCGAAGCCGACCTTCTGCTACATGTAGCCGATATTTCGCACCCTGATTTTGAAGAACAAATTGCCGTTGTAAACCAAACCCTTCGCGAAATTAAAGCCTTTGATAAACCAATAATCATGGTCTTTAACAAAGTGGACGCCTGCCCGCCAGTTGTTCCAGACACAATCTCCACCGAACTTAAGAACTCATGGATGGCAAAAAACAATGCCCCTGCAATTTTTATTTCCGCCACCCAAAAAATCAACCTGGAAGAATTTAAAACATTGCTTTACAACGAAGTTAAAAAAATCCATGCCATACGTTACCCTTACAATAACTTTTTGTATTAAACCCGTGGCATGTGGAATTATTAAAACAACATGTGGCTTTTGTTAAATTCATCGGGAGAAGTTTCGGGGGCAACATGGGTTTATTATTTTTGCAATTCAAGATTCACACATGAAAAAAATTTATCAAGTTTTTTTATCTGTCCTTTCTGGAGTGCTACTTACAGTTTCCTGGCCAGCAGGAGGATTTCCCCTTTTCCTGCTTGTAGCATTAGTTCCGTTGCTTATCATTGAATACTATCACTTTTCCGAAAGAAAAATTAACCATGCTTTTGGTATCTTTGGATATGCTTTTCTGAGCTTTTTTATCTGGAACCTATTCACCACCTGGTGGATTTACAATTCAACTTTAGTGGGGGTTATTTTTGCCCTGCTTTTTAATACGTTGTTTTTAAGTACAATTTTTACATTATTCCATATTACACACCGCCTTTTCTCCAGACAATGGGTGGGCTATCTGGGTTTAATTTTGTATTGGACAGCTTTTGAATTTCACCACCTCGACTGGGATCTGAGTTGGCCCTGGCTTAACCTTGGCAATGGTTTTGCCTCCTATCCGCAATGGGTGCAATGGTATGAATATACTGGCGCTTTAGGCGGAAGTCTGTGGATACTTTTGGTAAATATTTGTATTTTTCTTCTTTACAGGCAATGGTTTGTACAAAAAAAGTGTAGCCTTCTCCTGGCAGGTTATAGCTTGGGAACACTACTGCTGGCAATGGTGCCTATGATTTTCTCGGTAATCAGGTACAATTCCTACACAGAAGTGCAAAAACCCGTCAATGTACTGGTTGTTCAACCTAATATCAATCCCTATACCGAACAATACGATTTTCCTCCTCAGGAAATTACACGGCGGTTGCTACAGCTTGCCGCCACCAAAACCGACTCTTCGGTACAATTCATCGTTACGCCCGAAAGTGCCATCCAGGAATATATCTGGGAAAACTATATGAACCAATCAAAAAGTTTCGACAGCATACGTACATTTTTAAGAAAATTTCCCAATACAAAAATGGTGGTAGGACTTTCATCCCGGAAGGTCTTTCTGCCCGGCGAGCCGCCTACCCATACCGCCCGAAAGTTCAGGGATGCTGACGAATATTATGATGCTTACAACACCGCTGCATTGATTGACACTTCAGTAGGCTTACAAACGCACCACAAGTCGAAACTTACTCCCGGCGTTGAGATGATGCCATTTGCAAAGTATCTTACCTTTATGGAAAGTTTTGCCATTGACCTGGGAGGTACGGTAGGAAGCCTGGGTACCGACCCTCTGCAGATTCCTTTCAGAGTAGGTGAGTTAAGCATTGCCCCGATAATTTGTTACGAATCGGTTTACGGTGAATATGTGGCAAGTTTTGTCCGCAATGGTGCCGAGTTAATTTTTGTAATTACTAACGACGGATGGTGGGGAAACACTCCCGGGCATCGCCAACATCTCACTTTTTCATCGCTTAGGGCGATAGAAACCCGCAGAAGCATAGCCCGCTCGGCAAATACCGGGATTTCCGCTTTTGTAAACCAAAGAGGCGACATTACACAGGCAACCCCATACTGGACTCCCGCTGTTATCAAACAACAAATCAATGCGAACGATACAATAACTTTTTATGTTCGCTACGGCGATTTCATTGGAAGAGCCTGTTACTACATTTCGGGTATTCTGCTTGTGTTGGTAGCTGCCTTTTCCATCACACAAAAAAGACGTTTGAAAGAGCTACGTTAACAGAAATAACACAGCTATTTTTTCCCAGTTGCGGGTAACGACTGCAAAAGTTTTTCGTACCACTCCTCCCCAAACTTCCGTATCAGGGGCTCTTTTAAAAAACGATACAATGAAACTGCATTGCGCTTGCCGGCAGTAACCGCCGATTCACAGATATGCCAGCGGTGGTAATTCAATACATCGAAACCATTATATTTTTTAATACGAATGGGATACAAATGGCACGAAATTGGCTTAATGAATTTTATTTCCCCTAACCGGAAGGCTTTTTCGATAGCGCAGAATGCAATTTCGTTTTCAAAATACACAAAGGCACATTCTTTCCCGTCAAACAGAGGGGTTACAAACTGCCCGGAGGCATCATAATCAAAAACTCCCGTCTTTTCCACTGCCTGCAACCCACTTTCCGACATATATGGCTTAATGGCTTCAAGGTTATCTTCTATGATAGAGATTTCCTCCATTTCGAGTGGTGCACCGGCATCGCCTTCCACGCAGCATTCTCCTTTGCAGGCAGCAAGATCGCACGAAAAGCATATCGTAAACAGTTCTTCGGTAATCAGGGAATTGTCTATAATCTTCATCTGGCAAAGGTAATATAAAAAATTCTGGCTGAAAGAAAAAATGCTTTTTAAAAAATAAAGATAACCTCTGATTATAAAAAATTTTTACAATAAATAGGAATCTGATAAACTAATTTTTTCCGACAGTCAATCAATCATTCATTCAATATAATTTTTTATCTTTTTTACTACTTTTGCCGCATGGCAAATAACGAAGAACTTTTCCGAAAAATCATTTCTCACGCAAGGGAATATGGTTTTGTGTTCCCGTCAAGCGAAATTTATGACGGACTGAGTGCTGTGTACGACTACGGTCAGAATGGCGTTGAACTGAAAAACAACATTAAGAACTATTGGTGGAAAGCCATGGTACAGAACCACGAAAACATCGTGGGACTGGATTCGGCAATCTTTATGCATCCCACCGTTTGGAAAGCCTCGGGGCATGTTGATGCCTTCAACGATCCGCTTATTGACAACCGTGATTCAAAAAAACGCTACCGGGCTGATGTGCTTATTGAAGATTACCTGGCTAAGATTGAAGACAAAATAAACAAAGAGGTGGGAAAAGCCGCCAAACGTTTCGGTGAAAGTTTCGACGAAAAAATGTACCTCGCCACCAATCCCCGCGTGAAAGAATACCAGGGAAAAATAGATTCGGTAAGAAAACGTTTTGTGGCTGCTTTGGAAGCAAACGACCTGGCAGAAGTTCGTCAGATAATCATTGATTTGGAAATTGTTTGCCCCATTTCAGGCACACGTAACTGGACTGATGTACGTCAGTTCAACCTGATGTTTGCTACCCAGATGGGCTCGATAGGCGAAGAGGCATCTGCCATTTACCTTCGTCCGGAAACTGCACAGGGAATTTTTGTAAATTATCTTAATGTACAGAAAACAGGAAGGATGAAGATTCCTTTCGGAATTGCGCAGATAGGAAAAGCCTTCCGTAACGAAATCGTTGCCCGCCAGTTCATTTTCCGTATGCGGGAATTTGAACAAATGGAAATGCAGTTTTTTGTTCGCCCGGGAAGCGAATTGGAATGGTTTGAATTCTGGAAAAAAGAACGGTTGCAATGGCATCATTCCCTGGGTATCCCCGAAAACAAATACCGCTACCACGATCACGACAAACTGGCACATTATGCCAATGCCGCCACTGACATCGAATTTGAATTTCCTTTCGGATTCAAGGAACTGGAAGGCATCCACAGCCGCACCGACTTCGATCTCAATGCCCACCAGCAATACTCAGGTAAAAAAATACAGTATTTCGACTCCGAACTCAACGAAAGCTACGTTCCTTACGTAATAGAAACCTCCATCGGTCTCGACCGTACTTTCCTTGCTGTGCTGAGTAACGCTTATACAGAAGAAAAACTGGACGATGGATCGGATCGAGTGGTAATGCGCATCCCTCCGGTACTGGCACCGATAAAAGCCGCAGTTTTTCCCTTGGTAAACAAAGACGGTTTGCCCGAAAAAGCCCGTGAGATAATGGACGTTCTGAAACAGAATTTCCTTTGTGCGTATGAAGAAAAAGATACCATCGGACGCCGTTATCGTCGGCAGGATGCCATCGGAACGCCCTATTGTATCACCGTTGACAACCAAACTGTGGAAGACAATACCGTTACCATACGCGAACGCGATAGCATGCAACAGGATCGTATTGCAATTGAAAACATTTCTGCCATTATCAACTTACGGATAAAGAAAAACAGGTAACCGATTACTTTTGAAATGCAAATGGACAAAACATATTACAATTCTCCTGTTGGCTGGCTGGAAATTACAGGCAACAATCTGGGAATAACTTCCATAATGTATTCAAATGAACCCCCGGAAAATATCGGAGAAATTCCCGGGTGCCTCGCACCCTGTATTCAGCAATTACAGGAATATTTTGCCGGAGCCCGCAAGGCTTTTTCGTTGACTCTTCGCCCTAAGGGGACGGATTTCCAACTGAAGGTGTGGGAAGAATTGCGAAACATTCCTTTTGGAACCACCATAAGTTATCAAAGTCTTGCAAAGAATCTTGGTACTGAAAAACTTACCCGTGCTGTTGGTGCAGCAAACGGGAAAAATCCCCTTAACATCGTTGTCCCCTGTCATCGTGTAATTGGTTCCTCAGGGCAGCTTGTTGGGTACGGTGGTGGATTGTGGCGCAAGGAATGGTTGCTAAAACATGAAAAACAAAATGTTTCGGAGGGCTTATTTCTATAAAACCTTATGATTCCAAGTTTCCTAAGTAAAATTATTCTGGAATTTTCTCTCCGAGCGATTTAAATCCTTTTCCAAGGATTTCGTTGGCTCCTATTACCGTTAAAAAGGCATTCGGGTCTATCCGGTGGATGTATTCTTCGGGCATCGAAAGCTCGTGGCGGCTTACCGCCGTAAAAATGAAGAAGTGCCCAACAAACTGTGTCAGGAAAACTTTTAGTACTTTCGTTTGCCGGGATAAACGGACACTGGCTCTGCTGGGGAGCAACCAATGAAGGGTTAAATCCGACCGGCAGTTGCCATTTGTTTCAAATTATAATAATTTCCATTTTAAATTATTGTATTTCTGCATGATATTTATTTTTGATTAAAAAAATAAAAAAAACATATAAAATTGTTTTTAAAATATCATTTTTATTTCATAATTTTAAAGCGTCCTTTATTATTCCTTAATATTATGAAAAATATTTACTTTGTAATTTCCTTTTTATTGCTGACATTTAGCGCATTATGTCAGAATCATCCACCTGTAGCCGTTGCAGATTCCGGTTTTGCTAAAGAAGCCCTCCCTGCATCCAGAATCAGCCTCTACGTAATTTTAAACGACTACGATCCAGATGGAGATTCTATTAAAATTGATACAGTTATCGCTCCTTTTCACGGAAAAATAGCATTTTCTGATAGTGTAATTACTTATACTACTACACCTTATGAAAATTATTTTGGTTACGATTCTGTTTATTATCGTATTACGGAAAGAAACGATACTACTTCCAAATCGGAATGGGTAAAAGTTCTTTACGAAATTGAGCAGGACTCCATTTTCGTTGTTTGTATAAATGATACTGTTTCAGCCTACAACCTGATACCGGTAACGATAAACGTACTTGCAAACGATTATCAGTTGTTGGGGATACCTATAAAAATAAGAGTTTCTAATAGAAATTCTACAATAGCAGGTTATGTAACCATTGATAGCGTGGGCAATCTTACTATTACTCCTGTAACCAATGTAAAAGGCTATGTAGATGTTCAATATGACGTATATCCCGAAGGTTATCCACACGGATATTTCAGTCATGGGCATTTAATGGTAAATGTTCTTGAGAACCATACCTATGATTCGCTTACTGTAAATAATATCAATGCAGGAGCCGATGCACGCGGATTTCTTTTCTCAAACAATCCGACATTAAATGTAACAAATGGCGGTGATGCAATTTTTCTTCCTCATTTTGAGGCGCCCAAAAGTTCGGGTTGTCATACCATTTTTACAAATACGCTTTGGATAGCCGGAAAAGACGAAAGTGGACAACTTCATGTTGCTGCAGAAATGTACAGAACAGGCCCGCATTTTAATATAGGAGAAGACTTTTGGGCAGGACCGGTAACGGATACTACCAAATATACTTTTCAGCAGGACAGTCTGTGGGTGCGTCTGTGGAAAATCAGCAAAAGCGATATAGATTATCATAAGGCATACTGGTGGCAAGCTGGCTACCAGATGCCGCAAGCGATAAAAACATGGCCAGGGAATGGAGATGTAAGCCTGGGGCAGGCAGCCAACATTGCTTCTTTTTTTGACTATAATAACGATGGAGTTTACAATCCAGAAACGGGCGATTATCCTATAATTCGTGGAGATGAAGCAATATTAACTATATACAACGACAATCGCTTTGCCCATAACGAAACATTGGGTAAAAAGTTAGGTGTGGAAATTCATTCGCTAATGTATGCGTTTGATCGCCCAAATGATTCGGCTTTCAACAATACCATTTTTGTACATTACGATATCTTCAACCGTTCTCAGAATACTTACGACAGTTTATACCTTGGCATCTTTACCAAACTAGAAATAGGAAACCCACATGATGATTTTTTGGGCAGTGATGTGGAAAGAGGAATGTTTTATGGTTACAATGCTTTGGATTATGAACCAGTGGAAGTTTCTACACCTGGGATTAATATTCCAAAAAACTATGGTGCTCATCCACCTGCACAAGGGATAACAGTACTGGAAGGTTTAAAAATGAGCGACGACGGGATTGACAATCCAAAGTATGACGAATATGGAAATCAATTATGTAACGAAAGCATAAATGGAAGCCGTTTCGGGGATACTATAATTGATAATGAACGAATGGGATTAACTGGAGTATATGATTTTGACATTACCGAAATAATGCCAACCTTTGGAGATTTATATCCTACCTATGATTTTGAATATTATAAGATATTAAAGGGTTTATGGCAATCTAGTTCCCATTTATCCTATGGAAGCTGGGGGCTTGATGGCTATGGAGCGTATGGACCTTCCTGTAATTTTATGTACCCTGGAAATTCTGATACACTACACTGGGGATCCGGATGTGTTCCGCCAAACGGACCTTCTTTCTGGACAGATAATAATCCAGGCGGAAATCACATTCGTCCGACTGGAGTAACAGGACCCATTACTTTTCATCCTGGCGAAAAGCAGGAAATAGACCTTGCCTACACATTTGCAAGAGATTATGCACAGAATACCGCTTGGTCTTCAGTGGTAAAACTTCAACAATATGTTGACCAATTGCGTAAGTGCTATTTTGCCGACAGCATTCCCGGTGGTGGCAGTTTTTCTGATATCAAAAAGCTTAAGCCAGCCTTCCCAGAAATCAAGATATTCCCAAATCCTGCCGATGATGTTTTGTATGTGCAGCTTAGCGGAAAGATTACATCTAATGTCCGTTATCATATTGTTGATTTGGTTGGCAAAGAAATTATAAGCGGCAAGTTGAATAATAGTACTACTGCTATCCAGACTTCTAATCTAAAAAAAGGATTTTACATCTTAACTATTACAGAAAATAACGGCCTAATAAGCAAGAAATTTATAAAGAAGTAAGGCTATGAAAAAAATAACCTTATTGCTAATTCTTTCATTTTTAGTACAGTTTGGCTATTCCCAGAACCAGCCTCCTGTAGCCGTAGATGATTACGGATTTTTACACATGGAAGACGTCTTATCCAGAATTGAAATAGATGTTATTAATAATGATTACTCTCCTGATGGGGATCCTGTAAAAATATTTGAAATTACAGAACCGACCAATGAATATGCACACGTAGAATTTACAGATAACACTATAACATACCAACCACGTTATTCATTAGGTCATGTATTTAAAGACTCATTACAATACAGAGTAAAAAAAGTGACGGATTTAAATTCTGTTTCTAACTGGGCAAAAGTAGTTTTTGAAATAGAACCTGATTCCTCATTCCCTATTTGCGGAGATGATTTTATCCGTGCCAAGGCTGGTCTTCCAGTTAAAATTAATCTTATTAAAAATGATTACCAACTTTTAAATGATACTATAAAAATTTTTAATATATTTTGTAGCAATGAGATCGGTTATATTTCATCCCGCGAAGATAGCAGTATTGTATTTATTCCATCTCCAAAAATCTCCGGGAGGATTAAATTTAATTACACTGCTTCTAAAAGCAACTATTACAGAACGATTGGAACTGTTTTTATCAATGTGATTCCTGGTCGTAGCTACGATTCGTTAAACATAAATAACATTAACGCAGGTTTTAATGCAAGAGGGTTCTTGTTCTCCTATGATCCATATACTGGACCAAGTACTAGTTCTGATTTGTTTAATCCACATTTTGAGGTTCCTAAAGGAAGTGGTAAAAACACTATTTTTACCAGTAATCTATGGATAGGTGGTAAAGATAATAACGGGCAACTTCACTTAGCTGCGGAAAGGTTCAGGCAAGGACCCAATTTATATGGAGGGCAGGACTTTTTTGCCGGTCCGGTGATGGATAGCATAAATTATTCCGAAAATCAAGATAGCCTTTGGACGAGGCTATGGAAAATTTCGCGTGAGCAGATAGAATATCATAAAAACCATTGGTGGGAAGACACTTATGCCATTCCGGAAGATATTGCCTCCTGGCCTGGAAACGGAGATGGAAATCTTGGAATAGCTGAACAATTAGCCCCTTACTATGATTATAATAATGATGGAAAATACAATGCACGAAGTGGTGACTACCCTTTAATTAAAGGAGATGAAGCTGTTTTCTTTATTTTCAATGATGATAGAAATGCCCATCAAGAAACATTAGGAAATAAAATAAAAGTGGAAGTTCATGGAATGGCATATGCTTTTGATTGCATGAGCGATACTGCATTTAAAAATACTATTTTTTTACACTACGATATTTACAACCGCTCTCAGAATACTTACGACAGTACGTTTATTGGTAATTTCACCGATTTCGATATCGGCTATAACAAAGATGATTATATTGGATGTGATGTAGAGCGGAGCTGCTTTTATGGATATAATGGCAAAGCAATAGACAATATCTATGGGAGTCATCCACCAGCACAAGCTGTAATAGTTTTAGAAGGACCTTTATTAGATGCAGATGGAACAGACAACCCGCATTTTGACGAAACAGGACATCCTTTATGTAATGAAAGTGTGAATGGAACGCATTTTGGTGATACCATATCAGATAATGAAAGATATGGTATGTCTTCATTTAGTTATACTAATTATTCTTTCATTACTTTTTTGTCAGATCCGGAACGGGCAGATGAATACTATTCCTTTTTAAAAGGGAAAAAGTCTTATCCTTCTGTTTATAATAATCTAGTTTTTTATTTTTGGTTTCCGGGATTAAGCGACACATTAAATTGGGGTACTAATTGCACACCTCCTCCATGGCAAGGCCAGAACATGGCAGAAGCTACATATGAAAATTTAGCAGAAGATAGAAGAGGCATAAGTTCTTCAGGCCCTTTTACTTTCAAACCAGGAGATAAACAGCAGTTTGACCTTGCCTATGTTTTTGCAAGAGACTATACTTCAAGCGATACTTCCATGTTTTCTGTAAATAAACTAATGAACTGTGTAGATATTATTCGCAATGCTTATTTTACTGATTGTGCTCCCGGTGGTGGCAGTTTTTCTGATATCAAAAAGGTTAAGCCAGACTTCCCAGAAATCAAGATATTCCCAAATCCTGCCGAAGATGTTTTGTATGTGCAGGTTAGCGGAAAGATTACATCTAATATTCATTATCATATTTTTGATTTGGTTGGCAAAGAAATTATAAGCGGCAAGTTGAATAACAGTACTACTGCTATCCAGACCTCTAATCTGAATGATGGATTTTATCTGTTGATAGTAGAAAACAACGGCAAAAGAATAACAACAAAGTTTATCAAAAACTAGCCTCCTGCTATCCGCAATTTTTCGGGACACCCGTATAAAGTATTGTAGATCAATATAAAATATGTAATTTTGGGCGTCCCAACGCTGAAAGCAGGAGGAAAAATTCTCTTAACATCGTTGTCCCCTGCCATCGTGTAATTAGTTCTTCAGGACAGCTTGTTGGGTACGGTGGTGTATTGTGGCGCAAGGAATGGTTGCTAAAACATGAACTGCAACAACAGCCACAAGGATTATTTATATAATAACCTCCTGTTTTAAACCTTTTTTTTACAGGTCAGCCCAAACTTCCCGCTTTCTTTTTTGTTTATATAAAATATATAGTAATTTGATGAACAAAGAAATAAGATTCGTTGTAACAGAAATTATTGCAATGGTTTTTTACACCCGTTGTTCATCGTAAAATGATAAAATGATGGCATATAATACACTTACACCCGAAGAGGAAAGGGTAATTCTGCACAAAGGAACAGAACTACCCTTTACCGGAAAATATGTAAGCAACAAAGATGTAGGAGAATACCAATGTAAACGTTGCAATGCACCGTTATACAGATCCTCCGACAAATTTGATTCCCTCTATGGCTGGCCCAGTTTCGATCAGGAAATTCCCGGCGCAGTTAAAAGAGTTCCCGATGCTGACGATGAGCGAACCGAGATTATTTGTGCCCGTTGCGGAGCCCATTTGGGGCATGTATTTACAGGGGAAAGATATACCGAAAAAAATATTCGGCATTGTGTAAATTCCATTTCGCTGGTTTTTGTTCCCGGCAATACAGGCACAAGTGATACAGCTATTTTTGCCTCGGGCTGTTTCTGGGGAACGGAATATTATTTTAAAAAAGTTTCAGGAGTTTTATCCACTACCGTAGGTTTTATTGGGGGCAACGTACAATTTCCTTTTTACCAACAGGTATGTTGCGAAAATACCGGTCACGCCGAAGCCGTGGAGGTAATTTTTGACCCGATTAAAGTATCGTATGAAGAATTGACAAAATATTTTTTCGAGACCCATGATTTTACCCAGATCAATCAGCAGGGACCTGATGTAGGAGAACAATATCGTTCCGAAATTTTTTACCTAAACGAAGAGCAAAGAAAAACAGCACAAAAATATATTGACCTGTTAGAAGCCAAAGGATATAAAGTGGCTACCCACCTTACAAAAGCGACTGATTTTTGGAAAGCAGAAGACTATCACCAGGATTATTACGAAAAAAAAGGAGGCATACCCTACTGCCACGTGTACCGCAAAATATTCTGAAAACACGAAAAATAAAAAAACCACCCCAAAACTGAGGTGGCTTATATAAATACATAGCTTTGTACTACAAAGATTTAATTTCAGCTATTAATTTTTGTAGAGTAGCCTTGGCATCGCCGAAAAGCATACGGTTTTTCGGATGATAGAACAAGTCGTTTTCGATAGCGGCATAACCTTTTGCCATCGAACGTTTCATCACGATGATGTTTTTAGCATCCCAGGCTTTAATAACCGGCATGCCGTAAATCGGACTTGCAGGATCAGTTTCGGCAGCGGGGTTCACCACATCATTGGCACCGATAACTATTACCACGTCGGTATTGCTGATTTCATTGTTCACATCATCCATTTCCACGAGTTTTTCGTAAGGAACGTCGGCTTCGGCAAGTAGTACGTTCATGTGTCCGGGCATACGTCCGGCAACGGGATGGATACCATATTTTACTTCCACACCTTTGCTTTCGAGCAATACATCCAGTTCGTGACACAGATGCTGAGCCTGGGCAACAGCAAGTCCGTAACCGGGGATGATGTATACTTTTTGCGAGTAACTGAGCAGGATGGAGGCATCGCTGAGGGTAATTTCCTTCACGGTTTTGTCGCCGGAAGTAGCAGCACCGGCAGCACTTCCGCCAAAGGCACCAATGATTACATTGATCAGCGAACGGTTCATGGCTTTACACATCAGGATGGTAAGAATGGTTCCCGATGATCCTACAAGGATACCACCGGTAAGCATCGCCTGGTTATTGTAGAGAAAACCGCCCATAGCAGCAGCCACACCGGTAAAGGAGTTCAGCAGGGAAATTACAACCGGCATATCGGCTCCACCGATAGGCATTACAAAAGTAACACCATAGATGAGGGCAGCAGCAGCAAACAGGTAAATAACCATGTTGTTGCCTTCCACCGGACGAAGAGTCATAATAAGTACGAGGGCAACAAGCAAAACCACAAGAAATGTAAGGTTGATAATTCGAAGAATAGGATGTTTGATATCACCTATGCGTCCGTCGAGTTTACCGAAAGCTATCATACTACCGGCAAAAGAAACGCTACCTATCATTAGCCCGAGGAGGATAGCAATAGCTTCTCCATTGAACATATTGGTAGCAGGTATTACAGCATTAGCAAGTGTTGCCTGCATTTTGGGAAATTCCATCAGCGAAATTAAAGCGGCACAGGCACCACCCATACCGTTGAACAGTGAAACCATCTGCGGCATGGCAGTCATTTTCACTTTTTTAGAAGCATACCAACCTACAAATGTCCCTATGGCAAGTGCAATACAAATCAGTATTATATTGGTCGGTTTATCGGTAATACTATTACCATTTTCATATTTGTAAAAAAGGATAGTAAAAATAATAGCGGCAGTCATACCTACGGCTGCCCACAGGTTTCCGCTACGTGCTGTATCGGGGTGGCTTAACTTTTTCAGCCCAAGGATAAATAAAATAGAGGCTAATAAATAAGATATCCACAGTATTGATTCTTGTATTTCCATATCACTGATTATTTTTGAGGATTGTTACTTTTTCTTTTTCTTAAACATTTCGAGCATGCGGTCGGTAACAACAAAACCACCGACTACGTTGAGTGTTCCTAACACTACAGCAATAAAGCCAAATATCAGTGAAAGCGTATCTTCGGCATGCCCCATTACTATAATAGCACCAATGATTACAACACCATGTATGGCATTGGAGCCCGACATCAGCGGGGTGTGTAATACGGCAGGTACATGTGATATTACTTCGATACCGAGGAAAATAGACAGGATGATGATGAATATCGCTTCTCTGTTTTCGTAAATGAAATTTAAAACACCTTCCATAAAGTATATTTTTTATTGATTAATAATTGATTTTACTCTTTCGTGAACGATTTCCTTGTTATGCGTTACGGCAGTACCTTTTACAATGTCATCGTCCCAGTTCAGATTCAGTGCACCTTCCTTGGTAATCATCAGTTTCAGGAAATTGATAACATTTTTGCCAAACATCTTGCTGGCATCCGAAGGCATATCCACAGCCAGGAAAGAGTTTCCAATAACGGTAACACCGTTGTGAACAATGGTAGTATTGTTTTGGGTTACTTCACAGTTTCCACCGGTAGAGGCAGCAATGTCAATAACCACCGAACCGGGCTTCATGGCTTCCACGGTAGCTTTTTTCAGCAGAACGGGTGCTTTTTTGCCAGGAATCTGGGCTGTACAGATTACCACATCTGATTTTACAGCATGGTCGTGTACGGCTTGTGCCTGGCGTTGTTTAAACTCGCCGGTTTGTTCCACAGCATATCCGCCGGCGGCTTTATCGTCAACAGCGCCTTCCACTTCCACAAATTTTCCACCTAAGCCCATTACTTCTTCTTTAACGGCAGCACGTACATCGAATACTTCAACCACGGCTCCCAACTTGCGCGATGTGGCTATCGCCTGCAATCCGGCTACGCCTGCTCCGAGAATGAGTACTTTGGCAGGAGTAATGGTTCCGGCAGCAGTCATAAACATCGGGAAGAACTTAGGCAACGTATTGGCTGCGGTAAGCACGGCTTTGTAACCGGCTACGGTAGCCATTGACGAAAGAATGTCCATTGCCTGGGCACGGGTGGTCCGGGGGATAACATCCAGGCTAAAGCTGGTTATGTTTTTATTTGCCAGTTCTTTTATCAAACCGGTATTGAAATAGGGATTCAAAACAGCAAGTAGTACCTTACCTTCTTTCATTGCACTTTTTTCTTCTTCGGTGGGTGGATTAATCTTTACAAGCACTTCCGACTGATTGATTACGTTTTCTTTGGTATCAATTTTTGCTCCGGAGGTTTCATAGTCTGCATCACTGGCACATGCTGCCAATCCCGCATCCTTTTCAACCATCACGGTTACATTCATTTTAACCAAAGCGGCGACACTTTCGGGTAACATAGCAACCCGACGTTCGTCTTTAGTTTCTTTTAATATTCCTAATATCATAAATTTAAAGGTTTTGTGCGGGCAAATTTAGAATAAGTTGTAAGATTAAGCAATAAATTTTGCGCTTATTAAATAAGTATTACACTGAATTTATACTAAGAATGATTCGTATTTTCAGATTTATTATTCCTAAAATACGATAAATAATGTCAGGGTTTTTGAAAAGAAACGCAAAGAATTTTACCAGTTTCCCAGGTCTCTTTACGAATGATTTTGCCATAGGAATCATAGTATATCCATACTGAATCCTTCAATGGCACAAAGTCGGGATATTTTCCGCTAAACATCGAAAGCTTTTCCCAATCGCCCTGGCAGTAGTTTCCTTCCTTTTCTTTATTCCCGTTTTCGTACCAATAAACCCAATGACCGATCATTTTATCATTGCGCCATTGTCCCTTCAGGCGCAGCTTGCTGTTTTCGTACCATTCAGTATGTTTTCCCCACCGTTTATCGAATACAAAGTGCATGCGACTTCGCGGATTCCCGTTTTCATACCACCGGCATAGCCATCCCATCCGTAAATCGTTTTTAAATTGGTGTAGTTCCCATACTTTTCCGCTACTGTCGTACCATTGCGTCCAGTTACTGTCGCGTTTTCCCTTGCTGCGAAAACCTATATACTTCAAACATCCGCTTTTATAATACCCTACTTCTTTTGTAAATGATAAATCTGCATCACTAAGTCCATACACATATTTGATTTTGGGTTTACCATTCTTCCATGTTTCAACTATGACCTCCTTTTTGTGGTTAGGAAAACAAGCGGAAAAAAGCAAAGCTATCGTTACGAACAGGGGTACAACTCTCATTTCAAAAAGTTTTCAGCAACAAAGTTACGGTGTGTAAAGCACAATCGCAAAAGAAGTGTTTTTGTAGGAGCGGTTTTGCATTTGCAAAGAAAATGTACCTTTGCTTTCATTATTGTAAGACAGTAAAAAATATGAGAAAAATTGTATTTGTAGGAATATTGTTGGCTGTACTTTTTTCGTGCAATCATAAGTCAGAAAAATCAATTGTTACCGAGCGTATTCAGTATGACGTAAACATAAAAAGCCCCGATCCGGGACTCGACTGGTGGGTACAGAATCTTGAAGGACAAAACAGGGAGAAATTTATTCACCAGATTATAGACGCTGCCTATGAGGGCAAGGTGAAAGCCTGGGATATTTTTGGCAAACAGCTTACCGTGGAACAGGTGAAGGCAATTGAAAATTATTCGGACACCATCCTTGTGCAAAATCCGGAACCGCCTTATAATGACAGCCTGATACCAGTAAAACACGAATTGAATCGCAAGGACATTACCCGAATCCGCTTTCTGGAAGAATGGAGCATAAACCCCACGACCCTGCAAATGGACAAAAAAATACTGGGGATAGCCCCCCTGCTGGAAAAATATACCGAAAAAGGCGAATTGCAGGGATATATGCCATTGTTTTGGGTGTATTTTGATGAGAAATATCCTTTGAAATAATTTAATTTGCCGATGGACTACTATTATACTCCCTAAAGCAGAAAAAGTTGTGTAAAATTGAAAAACCGAAAAACCTAAATTTGAAACTGTAAATTTGAAACCAGAGATTGAAGAATACGCCGAACTGCACACTTCTGCCGAAACGGAATTGCTTTATCGTATTAACCGCGAAACGCATATCCACCGGTTGAATCCGCGTATGCTTAGCGGACACTTGCAGGGGAAACTGCTTGAGTTTATTTGCTGTATGCTTAAACCCCAAAATGTTTTGGAAGTAGGCACTTTTACTGGCTATGCAAGCATCTGCCTTGCCGGGGCGCTTCCTGCTAATGGTAGGTTGCATACGATAGAAATAAATCCTGAGTTTGAAGACGATGTATTAAATTATTTTACCGAATCTGGGTTCGAAGATAAGATTACACTGCATCTGGGCGATGCAATGGAGATAATTCCTACGATGCAGATGCAATTCGACCTTGTGTTTATGGATGCTGATAAGGACAATTATCTTAATTATTACAACTTACTTTTTGATAAGATAAATAAGGGAGGGTTTCTGATAGCCGATAATGTGCTATGGGGAGAAAAAGTACTTGATACTGATGCCAGTGATAAAGAAACAAAGGGCATTATTGCTTTTAACGATTTTATACAAAACGATCCGAGGGTTGAAAACCTGCTTTTGCCATTCCGTGATGGAATTATGATGGTGAGAAAACTGTAAATATCAATCTGTAATAAGATTTAGCAGATGAAGATTTGAATTATTATGCAGTGAAATGATAGCGCTTGGAAGAAAGTTATTTTTAAAGACGATTAATTAATAATTCTGAATGGCTGGATAGGAGTTCCGAAAAGCTATGTAACGATTCTGAACGACTGGATAATGATTTATAATGGCTGGGTAAGAGTTCCGAATGGCTTAATAACAATATTTAATAACTGGGCAATAGTTCCGGACAGCTAAGTAACGATTCTTGATGGCTAAGTAACGATATATTAAAATATGCAAATCATATTGTTAAAAATAATAATATATAGAAATTAATCAAATTACAGAAAAAACAATAGGATGTGCAATAAAAATACATAAAAATATTGGTCGTGGTTTGCATGAATGAGCATATTAGGAATGTAGGATGTTTTATTTAAGATATGATTATCAATTTCCCTACTCAAAAGTATAAAACAATTATTTATAAAGAAAAATTTTAATGATTCATAGCATGATACGTTATTTTTTTGACATGATAGGCTCTGCGGTTCTTTGTGTAATTCTTTCCGTATTCTGCGATAAAAAAAATTTAAACCGCAAAGGATGCACTGACTTCTTCGCAAAGGGGTGTAAAAGAAATTTTCATTAATAAATTTGTTCAGGTAAGATATAGGATAATAATTTAAAATAAATATAAAACAGCATTGATTGGAATAAATATAATTATATGTTTGTGATTTATTTATAATTAGTAATCATGTGTTATAAATTAATGAATTATTTTTGAAGGATAAAAGCAGATATTTTTATTAAGTGATATATTCTGATAAACTTTTATTATTATTTTAATATCCAAATTAAAATAGGATTTATGGTATAAAATATTTTTAATACCCAATGATTAAAAAAAGATGTTTGGATTCAGGAATCCGGACATCTTTTTTATTGACAAATGCATTTTTATATATTAATTTTGTAGTAAACCTTAAAATAAAAATGCTATGAACTCAAAAATCCCATGCCGCATTGACGAATTGCCATACGCTGCAAGTTCAATACGGCACGCCTATCTCCGCGACAATGATGAATTTTACCGGCTTTTTCCAAAAAAGTTTCCTAAAGACTTTATAACTATGCTCGATGGCAAAATAGAGCTTGTGGAAAATATTGTGAAAACTCAAATTCCTACCGGGAAAATAAAAAAAATTACTGAACAGATAACCAATGAAACACAATCTATCCGTCCAAAACTGAAAATTCTGGAAAGTTATGTGTCGGATGCTGAAAATCTTCAATGTAAAATTGATAGTTTTGGCATAGTTGATGTCCGTAACAGCCTGCTAAGAGGCGATCCCGAATCGCTTGTAAGCAGCCTTGCCATTCTTAATTCTAACATCACAATTAACTTAGATGCACTGAAATCGGAAGGATTTACCGATGAAGGCAAGGATTTTTTCAGCCAGAAGTTTATAGTTCTCGACAGGCTGAACAAGGAACAGAACGACTTGCTGATTGACCGTAGCCAGATAGTGATGAAAAATCAGGAAAAATTTAACGAACTATGGAACATGCTTTCACAGATATTGGAACGCGGCAAAAAGATTTTTACCGATGTTGACCCTTCAAAAGTAACAGATTACACATTGACTCATATAATGAAAAAACTCCGCAGAGAACGTGGCGAAAAAAGCGAAGAAGGAGAAAGTGAAATAATTAGTTAATTAGTTAATATGCTAATGTGCTAATTGGCTAATTTGAAAATTTGAAGATGAGACGATTTGAAAATTAGTTGATTTGAAGATTTGAAGATAGGTGAAAGGGTAATAGAAAAATAAGTAAATAAAAAATAAGGGGGCGGGGATTGGGAATTTGGAGGAGCATTTACATAAACAACTCTTCCTCCGATTAAATCGGGGCAAACTTTAGAAGGATAGATAGAAATAAGGGTGAGCAGAGGATGCGAAATAAAAAACAAATGGAAACAGAAAGTTACAAATTACATAAGAATACGGGCGGGGTTGGAGATTCTGATAAGGACAAAATAACAAAAATGGATAAATCCATTAAAAATATGGTTTTGACATTCCTTAGCCCACGGTTTAAACCGTGGGCTATGTTAAACCGTGGGCTATGATAAATTGAAACAAAAAACGAAAGCGTTTTAACGGTTTACATTACCATAAAATAATACCCATATGCCACATTCGTATAATAAAATTTGGATACACGCAATCTGGTCAACAAAAAATCGTATGCCATTGATAAATCACGGAATTGAAAAAACAGTATTTTCGTTTGTAGCTAATCAATTAAATGAATCAGGTTGCCCGGTACGCATTATCAACGGAATGCCCGAACACATACATTGTTTGTTTTTATTAAATCCGCAAAAATCTATTGCCGAAATTATAAAACAAATTAAAGGAAGCAGTTCTCATTTTATCAACCAGCAAAATATTTTAACTGAGAAATTTGCCTGGCAAACAGGTTATGCTGCCTATTCGGTTAGTGAATCAGTTGTTGAAAAGGTTTTTGAATATATTAACAATCAGAAAAAACATCATCAGAAACGCTCATTTCAAACCGAATATGACGAGTTAATAAAATTACATAAACCCGATAATGAACCCGGCTGAGCGGTCCCGATAGTCCATCGGGATTCTGCTCTGAACAAAGAGGAATTTCTAATTCCGCCAAAAGCTAAAAGCCAAGAGCAAAAAGCCAAATAAAATAAATGAAAGCAGAAAATTACAAATTTTCTAACGTTTCGGGTGAAATTGCAAATTCCACTCAGCGGGGGTAAACAATAAATATATTATCTTCGAAGCAAAAAAGAAAAACCTCAGCGGGGACGATACAGACGTACCTCGTAAACCGCCACTTGCCATATTGCCACTGTTGTGCGTAATGCTACAATAAAAGACAAAATCACTTTTTAATGACATCATAGAATGGAAGAAAAATTACAAACGATTTTGCTTGAATATGATAAAAGCACTTTCCTTTTAGACTTGGTTAAACATCACAATGGAATAATATACGTTGCAATACAACAGATAGTACAGCTCGACAAAGACAAGTATGATATCCATAAAATAAGAATAAACCCAACTATTCTTCCCGACATTATTGAAGTTTTGAATCAGTACAAAGAAGAATTACCAATAGACAAATTACCTGCAAAAAATTACTTTTCGGCTGAACGAATCCAAGAAATAATAAAACGTTACTTAAAAGGTGGTGTAGAAATAAAACATTTGGCAATGCAGTTTGACTGTTCAGAGACAATAATTGAGCAGATTTTACGTAACAAAGGAATCGAAATAGTGAGTAACAAGATTCCCAATAAGGTTAAATTTTGGCGAAAAAAAAGAAAAAAAATAACTTATAACCCTCGCTAAGCGGCAAAAAATTAGCCGCCCGGGACGTTGCGGTCCCGATAGTCATCGGGATGTAATTCCGCAGAATAATAAGGTAAAAAGTATTGAAAAGCGATATAAAATTGATGAAAGCAGAAAATTACAAATGCGCCACTCAGCGGGGTTAGCTATGGAATATTAGAAACAAGGATTGAAAACGACCAAAAATAAACAATATGAAAAGGATATTATTTATAATTTCTGTTATATCAGGATTGCTATATGCTTGTAGTTCGGGAAAATATGTTGATGAGTTTAAGAAGATTAAAAGGAGTATAGATACTCTTGAGATTTTACCTATTGATTTGCAAATTAAAACGGTTGATTTTTATCGAAGGCAACAGTCTGATCCTCAATTAGAGGAAATTGTAATAACTGATATTATAAATCAAACAAATTCTGTACTTAATAAAAAATATAAGATTGTAAAGCCTGATTATAATGATCTTACAGATTCTCAGGTAAGCGTTGATTTTGAGCAATTGAGTAATTTGCTTGATGATAAAAAGAATTCATTAAACAACGTAGACATCCCGTTATCCTTTAATAATCTAAAGCGAAATCATAAACATCAATATTCAATTATGCTGATTATTAGAGCACAATATTGTATAAATTATCCGGAGCAAACAAATAAAATTTGGATAGATCCACTGGTAAAAACTTATATAAAACAGTGTATATTTTTAATAGATAATTTTAATGGCAAGATTTTATATTATAAAAAAATAAAGACAGCTGGAGATATAAGTGTAAAATTAGCTGTAGAACAGATTACTTTGAAAAGTTTACGAAACTTATATTATAAATGAAAATTCCGGCTGAACGGAAAATGCTTTGTTAATAGGAACATGGCGGGATTGCAAATTCCGCTCAGCGGGGGTAAACAATAAATATATTATTTTCAAAGCAAAAAAGAAAAACCTATGTTAGGTAATTTGCACATTGCATTACTACGCGGGATAAATGTAGGTGGCAACAACATTATCAGAATGACTGATTTGAAATCATGTTTTGAAAACATGGGATACGGTAATGTAACTACTTATATTCAAAGTGATAATGTTATCTTTAGTACGAACGAAAAAGACAACGCCCAACTTGAAAGCAAAACAGAAAAATTTCTTTCGGAAAAATTCAACTATACATCGAGAGTGGTAATAATTACCCATGAACAACTGGCTAAAATTGTTAAAGAAGCCCCGCAGAGATTTGGCAGTGATGCCGGAACATTCAGGTATGATGTGGCATTCTTAAAGGAGCCTCTCACCTCAGCCGAAGCAATAAAAAATATTGCAAAAAGGGAAGGTGTTGATAACATATATGAAGGTAAGAGTGTTCTTTATTTTTCGCGGCTCATCAGCAATTCAGGACAAAGTTTTTTAAACAAACTTATTAACCTTCCCGTTTACAAAGAAATGACCATCCGCAACTGGAATACGGCAACAAAATTACTTGCACTGATGGCAGCGAAAAAAAATAACAGCGAAGAAGGCACATAAAATTAAAAAATATGTTTCCGTTAGTTGCAACTGACGGAGAAAAGATAAACGAGGTTGTTTCTTACACCGGCACAGAAGTTTTCATTTTTTCTTCCACCCACTTCCGGGCGTTAAAAAAAACTTCCATCCAGGGACTTATTTCGTCAGTCAGGCGACGACTGGCGGGATATTCCGCCCATTGCCAGGGAAGGAAAGCCCTTTCGAAATGAGGCATTATTGCCAGGTGGCGTCCGTCAGCCGAAGCAAGGCATGCAACATCGTAGTCGGAGCCGTTGGGGTTGCCCGGATAGTCGTGGTAGCTGTAACAGGCAGGAATATGGTATTCGTTTTCGACGTAGGGCAGGCTGAACTTGCCTTCGCCATGCGATACCCAAATTCCGAGCCTTGCACCGGCAAGGGTCTTCAGCAATACAGAATCGTTGGGTAACACATCTATGGTAAGGAAGATGGATTCATACTTCCGCGATTCGTTGTGCAGCATCTGGGGTTGTTTTTCGTGTTCCGGATAGATGAGATTGAGGTGCATCATCGCCTGGCAGCCGTTGCAAACACCGAGGCTCAGGGTATTGTTGCGCTGGTAAAAATTCCTAAGAGAGGTATTGGCTTTCTCATTGAAAAGAAAGGCTCCAGCCCAGCCTTTACCCGAACCCAGTACATCGGAATTGGCAAATCCTCCCACAAAGACGATGAAGTTAACATCTTCGAGGGTTTCCCTGCCTTCAATCAGGTCGGTCATATGCACATCTTTTACGTCAAAACCTGCAAGGTGCAGCATGTATGCCATCTCGCGCTCGCTGTTGCAGCCTTGCTCGCGGATAACGGCAGCCCTGATGCCCGAAGGATTTGTTCTGTCCAGATCAATGCCAAACTGTGAAGCTTTGCCTGTAAAATGTTCAGGAAAGCGAAACACAAGTTCCTGCTTTTTATAATTTCTGAATCGTTCCATGGCAAGAATTTCTCCGCTCTGATGCCTGTCGAGCAGGTAAGAACTCTTAAACCAAACATCGCGCAGATGGTTAACATCAAAACGCATTTTTGTCTTTTCATAAAAAATACCGAGGCTTCTTTCTGAAGTAACTTCTCCTAAAATGTAATAGGAAACATTCTTTCCCTTTAAGAAATTATCAACATATTCCAGCTCTTTTACCTGGATTACCACAGAAGGATGTTCATTAAAAAGTATGTGAATGGGGTCTTTGCCGGGTATTGAGGATATATCTGCCATAGCACCCGTATCGTTCCGGGCAAAAAGCATTTCGAGCAGACAAGTGATAAGCCCGCCAGAAGAAACATCATGTCCGGCAAGGATTTTTTCTTCCTGAATCAATTGCTGGATGGCATTAAAAGCGTTGGCGAAGATTTCAGGACGGATAATGGCAGGAGCCTCGTTTCCTATTTGCCCTGCCACCTGTGCAAAAGCGCTTCCTCCCAAAACAGGCGCATCACAGGTAAAATCAATGTATATAAGTGTGGTTCCAGGCTGGTTTACAATAACAGGACGCACGGTTTTACGGAAATAGTTTACCTCAGCCACTGCGGTGATGATGACTGTTCCGGGAGCAAACACCGTTTCGCCATCGGGATATTTTTGTGTCATAGAAAGTGAATCCTTACCTGTGGGAATATTTATTTCCAAGGCAATGGCAAATTCTGAAGCAGCTTTTACGGCTTCGTACAGGCGTGCATTTTCTCCGGGGTTTTTGCAGGGCCACATCCAGTTGGCACTTAGCGACACTCCCCGCAGACTATGTGTGAGCGGAGCCCAGACGATGTTAGTGAGCGCTTCGGCTATGGCAAGCTGCGAACCTGCGGCAGGGTTGATAAGGGCGGTGGCAGGAGCATGTCCAAGTGCGGTTGCGATTCCCTTTTCTCCCTTATAATCCAGAGCGGCAATGCCCAGGTTATTCAAGGGAAGCTGTACAGTACCCGCCGTTTGTTGTAACCCGATGCGCGAAGTAACCGAACGGTCAACTTTGTTGGTAAGCCAATCTTTGCAGGCAACGCTTTCGAGTTGGAGAACTTGTTCAAGGTAATTTGTAAGTAGTTCAGGTTGGTATTTTATTTCTGAAAAAGTTTCGCGGGAGGTTTCGTCGGTAAGGATAGTGCGGGGAGGTTTTCCGAAAAAGTCTTCCAATGAGAGGTCAATGGGTTTGTTATGGTTTTGCGTATCTTCAAAAACGAGGCGATGGTCGCCTGTAGTTTTTCCCACGGCATACATTGGGGCTCTTTCGCGTGCTGAAATCTTTCCTAACAAGTTCATATTTTCTTCTTTCAGCAGCAAGCCCATGCGTTCCTGCGATTCGTTGCCTATTATTTCTTTAGCCGAAAGAGTGGGATCGCCAACGGGAAGTTTTTCAATCGCAATTTTACCTCCGGTACTTTCCACCAATTCTGAAAGGGAGTTTAAATGTCCGCCTGCGCCATGGTCGTGGATAGAAACTATGGGATTATTTTCCGTTTCGGTTAAAGCCCTGATAGTATTGAAAACCCGCTTCTGCATCTCCGGGTTTGACCGCTGAACGGCATTTAGTTCGATGGCGTTGCGGTACTCTCCTGTAGCCACTGATGAAACTGCACCTCCACCCATGCCGATACGGTAATTATCACCGCCCATCACCACTATGGTATCACTATTACCGGGGTTGTTTTTATGGCTGTCGGATTTTTTTCCGAAACCAACACCTCCGGCAAGCATGATTACCTTGTCATAAGCATATTTTTTGTTGTTTTCCTGGTGTTCGAAGGTTAAAACGCTGCCACAGATGAGTGGCTGTCCGAATTTATTTCCAAAGTCGCTGGCACCATTGGAGGCTTTGATTAAGATGTCTTTGGGAGTTTGGTACAGCCACTTCCGGGGTTCCACTGCCAGTTCCCATTGTCTGCCGGGTTCGCTCCGGGGATATGCCGTCATATAAACTGCTGTTCCCACCAGTGGAATACTTCCTTTGCCACCAGCCATGCGGTCACGGATTTCGCCTCCGCTTCCGGTAGCCGCTCCGTTGAACGACTCAACGGTAGTTGGAAAATTATGCGTTTCTGCTTTTAGAGAGATAACTGTTTGAATTTGTTTCTTTACATAATAATCCGGTTTATCGGGAGTTTGTGGTGCAAATTGCTCTATTTCCGAACCCTGAATAAAAGCCACATTGTCACTGTAAGCCGAAACCAAAAGGTTGGGATGCACTTTTGCGGTTTTTTTTATCATTCCGAACAGGGTTTCGGGCTGAGTTTTTTCATCAATGATAAAGGTTCCGTTAAAAATTTTATGCCGGCAATGTTCGGAGTTTACCTGCGAAAAACCAAACACTTCGCTGTCGGTAAGTTTTCTTTCCAGCTTGATACTGAGATTTTCGAGGTATTGAATTTCTTCATCGCTAAGCGCTAACCCTTCTGACTGATTATAAGCAGCTATATTTTCAATGGAAATTACCGGTGCGGGGGAACGATGAATGGTAAAAATTTCCTGGTCAATATTTTTATACAATGCCTGCAGCATGGAATCGTAAGGGGTAGTTTCAGTAGCCGTAACGAATTCTTCTATGCGCCGAATTCCCAAAATTCCCATGTTGCGAGTGATTTCCACGGCATTGGTACTCCAAGGGGTAATCATTTCACGACGGGGTCCTACAAAATACCCATACAAAATATCTTTTTTTATAAGTTCCGCTTCACCAAAAAGCCATAATAGTTTTTTAATAGTTTCCTCGTTAAACGGACAATTCGTATCAATCACATAGATTTTTGAACTGCTTTTAAAAAAGAGTATCATGAGTAGGATATTTTGAAAGAATTTTTACAATTTTGCAAAAATAACAAATTCACCCCTATCCCCAAGGTGAAAGGACACGGATTCATGCTCCCTTCATCAACTTGCAGACAATGAAAATTATTTATACCCTAATTTACACAATAATCGTAGCGGTTCTATTTTCGTGCCACGGTTCAAACAAAAATGTTTTGTATCGCGAGGGCGACAGTACCGTTTCTGAGAATCACATGACCGACACTGTGGTAATACCCAACCCGAAGAAACCCGGAAAAACCATTACCCGGAAAGTTACTCTGGCAGATAAAATAGAAAATGTGATGGCGGGGAGCTGGAGACTTGAATCGGTTGATCACGACATTAAGTTCAAGGACAAAAGGGCAAGACAGAAGTTTGAATATACCATTGAAGACATCAAAAACAGTTTGTCAGTAATTTTTTATAAAGACAACACCTATGTGTTAAAAAGCAACCGCGACAACGATAAAGGCAATTGGAAAGTGTCAAATGACGGTAAATCGGTAGCTATCAATTCTCACAACACCCCCAAAACCATTAATTACAAGGTTCTCGAAATCCGCACTGACGAACTAGTGGTAGAGATGGATAAAGATCATGTACATTTTATCTTAACTCTCGTTAAAAAATAAAACATTTTATTTTTTCCTTTTCAACACCAGAACCGATCTGTTGGGCAGATACAGTTTCAGCAGATGGGCGCCATTTTCGAACCGGGTAAAATGCTGCAGTCCGGGTATATTTCTGCCAAAACCATCAAATTCTGTTGCATCACTATCCAATATCTCCACATATTTTCCGGGTTCTACGGCAAAACCGTAATTAGTAAAAGATTGCACTGGGTTAAAATTAAAAGCAAAAATGCAGCTTCCACGTGTAAATACCAGAACCTGATCCTCATTATTTTGCACGACAACAAACGGAAGAACATCAAAAATCTTTTCTTTCCGTGCAAGAGCAATCATAGCCTGATCGAATAAGTTGAGGTAATAGTAACGCAACGATTTATTGTCAGCAAGCTTCCATTGCCGTCGGGCATAGCGGAAACTCCAGTTGTTTCCTTCCCTGGGAAAGTCAATCCATTCGGGATGTCCGAACTCGTTTCCCATAAAATTGAGGTAGCCATCTCCGGCAGTAGCCAGGGTGGCAAGCCGTATCATTTTGTGCAGGGCAACACCTCTGTCCACAACAATATCTTCGGAAAGGGTGCTCATCTGGGTGTACATATTTGCACCTATCAACCGGAAAATAATGGTATTATCTCCCATCATTGCCTGGTCGTGGCATTCGGCGTAGCTGATGGTATGTTCTTCTTTCCGTTTGTCGGTAAGATGGAAAAACATATCACCTACATGCCATTCTTCATCTTTTTTCTCCTCAATCGTCTTCATCCAAAAATCGGAAACGCCCATAGCCATTCTGTAATCGAAACCTATGCCACCTTCCTGTTGCGGCACAGCCAACCCCGGCATACCGCTCACATCTTCGGCTATGGTAATTGTATGGGGAGCGTGTTCATGCACAAGGATATTTGCCAGCGAAAGGTATTGTATGGCATCTTCGTCCTGGTTGCCGTCGTAGTACATGGAATAATCCAAAAAATCAACGCCTATACCATGATTCAGATACATCATGCTGGTAACGCCGTCGAAGCGGAAACCATCGAAATGAAACTCTTCGAGCCAGTATTTGCAGTTGGAAAGCAGGAAGTGCAACACTTCATCCTTACCATAATCAAAACAACGCGAATCCCACAGCCGGTGTATGCCCTTTTCCCCTTTATGAAAATATTGATATTCGGTTCCATCAAAATGGCTCAGCCCTTCCAGGTCGTTTTTTACCGCATGGGAATGTACTATATCGAGTATCACGGAAATTTTCAGCCGGTGCGCTTCGTCTATCAGTTGTTTCAGTTCTTCGGGTGTACCAAAGCGCGAAGAAGGGGCAAAAAAGCTGGAAACCTGGTATCCGAACGAGCCATAGTAAGGATGTTCCTGTATGCCCATCAGTTGGATGGTATCGTAACCTGTTTTGGCAATACGTGGCAAAACCTTCTCACAAAATTCGTTATAGGTTGCTATGTGCGCTTCTTCTGTAGCCATGCCGGGATGGGCTTCGTAAACCAGTGGATGAGTTTTCCTTTCCGGGTTTTTATGCTTCCAAACATAGGGACGCTCAGGATTCCAAACCTGGGCAGTAAAAAGCTTGGTAGTTTCGTCCTGTACCACACGACGACAGTATGCAGGGATCCGTTCGCCCTGACCATCCACCCAGGTAACGAGTAGTTTGTACAAAGAGCCATGTTCCAGGTAATCCAGAGGCAGCACCAGTTCCCAGTTTCCGTACTCTTTTTTTGTAAAACGGAAAAGAGGTAACGCCTTCCATCCGGAAAAATCCCCAATAAGATGAACTGCTACGGCATTGGGAGCCCATTCGCGAAGCACCCATTTATCCGAATAACAGTGCAATCCGTAATACAAATGTCCGTTCATGGCATCGTACAACCTGGAGTGATTACAGGCAAGTTGCTGTTGTTTAGCCAAGACTCTTTCCTGTCTCTGTCGGATTTTATCCTCGTAAGGCAACAAACCAGGATCGCTGTTAATAAGAGAAAGGGTGTTCATCATGGTAGCAAATATACTAAATTGGCAAATAAAAAATTACACGTATGAATTTGTTTATTTAGAAAAATGTTTGTACTATTAAGTGCGATTTTTGAAAAGCATTGGAAAAAGAGGTATAATTAAATAATTTTTATCACTCATGCTTATGAATAACTTTATTCTTTGCTTCTTAAATAATATCATTTTGGTAGGTATTCTTTGTATCGGTTTGAATTCCGGACTGAAAGCACAAAGAAACATATTAATGCCGTTGCAAGGCGGAAAATGTTATAAAATATTGTCATAGTATTGTTTATAACGATAAAATTGTTATATTTATAGCATAAAGAATGAAAAACGAACAGGCTATGCCGATTTGGCAGCAGAAAAAGAAAAGTAAAGACTGAATTTTTTGATCAGGTAAACACACTGATTAACTGGCGTTCCATTACAAATAATATCAATAAGTATTAACCTGAGTTCGGGATAAAACATGTTTTACATCTACCTGATATTAACCAGTCAGAGGTTTAATATCCATAGAAAGGATTTTTATTTCTGTGGATTTTCCGTATGGAGATCAATAATGAATGTCTGATGGACAATCTTTTATAATAAATCAACATTCTGTTAACGTTCATCGCCTACGGCGAAATGTAGCATGCTGAAATATATCATAGATGGTTCTACAATTTTAACCCGAACTCAGGTTTATAAATAAAAGAGGCTTGCCCTATTAATGGCAAGCCTCTTTGTGTGAAACCTAATAAAAGGTATTATTTTTTGCGGATATCATAGATTTTTTTGTAGCCATAACCCGCAGCCATAGCTAACAACATGATAACGCCGCTACCCATTGGAGCGCCGCCACCGATAGGGCCAGCAGCACCGGGTCCGCCATTGCCTCCGCCTACCGCCCCATTATTTGGGTGAGGCTGACCAAAAGCAGTGGATAAGAACAAGGGTGCTGTAAGTATAAAGCCCGTAACAAGTAATGTTTTGATTGCTTTTTTCATATTGTGAATTTTTAATTATTTACATTAATATTACCTTACAAATACTTTTTCGGTGCAAACTTTATTGTCGGTAACCACTTTCACGATGTAATTAGCATTGGTATTGCCCATGTGAATGGTGTTAAATTGTTTGCCGTCAATAGCTTTACGGGCGACTTCCTGACCTAATGCATTATAAACAACGATGTTGCCATTCATTCCAACCTGCGGAAGGTTTACATAAATGGTTTGGTCATAGGCATAAACATTAATTTTCAGGTTAGAAGGATCATTGATTCCAAATGCTGATTTGAAGTGCAACAAGAAGCGGTTGTCGTTGCAGCCGGCTACATAATTAAAGGTGTATTTGTTGTTGCTGCGGAAGTCAACTGCTGTGTTGAGTACTTTATCTTCGAGCCAGATTGGTGTAGTGTTGTCGAATGATTCCATTCCACTTGCATTGATAGTATAATCACCTGAAACACCTGCACGGAAGGCAACAGGAACAACATTATTTGTTTCTATTGAAGGCAGGGTGTTGATTGAGAGCATATCTTCGTATGCAGTGGTGTAAATCTGAGGAACTTCCGTTGCATCGCTGAAGAGTTTGTAAGCATCGTAGTTTCCATCGAAACCAGCAGTGGCATCGGAATTGAAACGTACGAAGGTGTAATCTTCACCGTTGTTTGCATTGGTAGTAAGTTTCAGCAGATTTGCAACTTCTTCTTTGTAGAAGGATACTGTTGTTTGGTGTGTACGAACGGCATTGGTAAGTTCAAAAGTTACTGGTGCTGTTGTGTTTACAAAGTAACCTTGCATAGCAGGAGCATAACGTGAGCCAGCTCCAACTCCCCCAACATAGGATAAGTATGTTTGTAAAGTGGGTTCCCAGTAGTAAATAGCTGAGTTCATTCCAGCAGGTATTGTTACAGCGTCCCAGTCAATAGCTGAAGGATAGGGGTTGGAAACAAGGTTCCATCCGTCATATGCTCCACCTGCAGAAGTTAAAGGAATAGAAAGTGTTCCTGTGTTAAGAGTACCGTTAAAATTCAATGTAGTAAAAGGTCCTGTATAACGTACGGCATAACCTTTCATTGCAGTATTGAGCGTAACACCTTCGCCAATGTTGCTGTAGGTTCCGGTGGGTTCCAGCCATTCTTTCAGCCAGCAATTCCAGAAAGTATCGGATAATGTGCTTTGAATAGGAATCCCCATCAAATGCCAGTTGGTATTAGCTGTTGCTGCAGAACCAGTGATGTAACGTTTAACTGTAGCCGTTCCCGTAACATTTAAATTACCATTATCAAGTAATGTTGCTCCGGATTCTAAGGTAATATTATGGCAACTGCTTGGTGCAAAAATTGAGGGATAATTGGTTAATCCTGCTGGAACTGTTACATCAGATATAGAGCCAGGAACATTATTCGTCCAGTTTTGGATCATTATCCAGCTATTGCTCATTGCACCTGTCCATGTGGTATTATGCGTAGCCCAAACATCGTTCAATGTGGCTACACCAGTTATATTAGCTAAACGGTTAGGATCTCCATCCCATTCGCCGTAATCCCAGCTTGGAGTTTCACTTATTACCCTGAAGTATTTGTATTGAATTTCGCCGTCTGGAATAGTCAGAGTAATGGTATAAATGGATGAACCAGCAGAAACAGGATTCATTTTATATGAAAGACTACTTCCTGGTTCTGCCCAACCGTTCATGCTACCTGAAATAAATATTCCGTCAGTAACAGGGTTGAATATAGCAACGCCAGTCATATCAACATTGAAAGTAACTGCTGAACCGGCAGGATTAACAGTCATGGTAACAGTGTTTGATGTAGCAGGGCTGCCACTTACGCAAGTCAAACTCGAAGTCATTTCACAGGTAATTGCATCGCCGTCAACCGGAACGTAAGAGTAGGTATTTTGGTCAGTTCCTACATTGCTTCCGTTTACTTTCCACTGGTAAATGGGTGTGCCACCACCATTGGTAGGTGCAGCAGTAAAGGTTACTGTTGTCCCCGCTGTAACGGGATTTGCATCGGCAACTATAGCAACACTTGCTGCAACTGGGGCATTAACAACCATGTTAACGATGTTGGAAGTAGCCGGGCTGCCTGATACGCAGGTGAGTGTAGAAGTCATTTCGCAGGTAACTGCATCGCCGTTGGCAGGTACATAGCTATAAGTAGCCAAACCTGTTCCTACATTGCCTCCGTTTACTTTCCACTGGTAAGTGGGGGCTGGACCACCGTTAGTTGGGGTAGCTGTGAAAGTTACAGAAGTTCCGGCACAAACGTCGTTCAAATCAGCGACTATGCTCACGCTTGCAGCTACCGATGGGTCTTCGGTAATTATTGCACTGCCAGTCATTGTATTGGTAATGTTGGTTACGGCATTGGTAGCTACTACGGTGTAGGTACCGGCAAGTTGGCTATCCCAGGTTAAGGCAGCACCGGTACCGGCAACGGCTGTACCCTGATCGAGTCCGTCTTTCTTCAACTGATAGTTTACACCAGTTTGCGAGTTGCTTAATGTTACCGTTAAGCCCGTTCCACCTGCACAATACGATCCCGTTCCACTTACGTTATAGGCGGTTGGGGGGTCGTTTAATTCAAAATTTATTAAATTACTAACAGATGTCATTGTTGCATTTAAGGTAACATTCATATTTAGATGAGTTGTTTGATCATAATATGAAAGCCTTGAAGGATATGGAGCTGCATATAACCATGTGAAATTGGGAGAAGCATTTCCAAAAGCAACACTATTAGTCAAACGAATGCTCATTAATTTAGTACCTGGTGCAATTGCTGAAACAATATAACCGTTACCAGTACCAGGAGGGGTACGTGGTGCTATTCTGATAAAATAATTAGAACCGGAAATTGCAACTTGAATACTTGAAGGTGTCATTGAAGCAGGCAAATCACCAGCAATAATTGTAGGAGTAATAACACCACCATTTAGTATTGCTGAATTATAAGAAATACCACACTGAAAATTAGCTAATTCCATTACAGGAGCACCACCAGTATGAAGAAGATAAACATCAACAGTAAATACTCTATCAGATGTTTGTACATCATTTCTAAGTTCCATAGTCCATGTAGGAACTTGTGCCTTCACATTTAAAAAAGTAAGCATCAGCAAAATAATTGCCCCAGCTTTAAAAAACAATAGTTTAAATTTTTTCATACATAAAAAATTTGGTTATTTAAAAATCATTTTAAGGTTCAAAGATATAAATAAAAGATGAATCCTCCGGATTTTTCCGGAGAATTCATCGAAAATTAATGTTAAGGTGTTTGTGCCATGATAAATGCTGCAGCATTATTATCAATTATTGTCATATCTGCAGAATCAACAAATCCATCGCCATTAACATCGTTATCAGACCAGCCCATAACAAAAGCAGCAGCATCATTGTCAACAGGAGCCATGTCACCAGAGTCAATAAATGAATCTAAGTTAACATCTCCAGCCCAAAATGCATAAACGCCGCTGAAGTCCTTCATATTGCTACCAGAGCCATAAGCCTGGTTGTCGGCAGTGCTGAAGTCGTAAGCAATAGTGCTTCCGGCAAAGGATACAGTGGAAGCCGAAACGGTTTCGAGGTGGTTACGTGTATGGATGCTGATGTAGTAGTTGCCATTGTCGGTACCCGGTATGGTAACACTACAAGTTCCATCTGTATTAAGATCCTGGTCAGCATAAATGCCCACCATGATGGCATAGTTGGCATCATGCAGTTTTACGGTTACTTTATCAGCAATAGGAGCCAAATAATGAGCGCCCATATCATCCTGAGCCTGGTTCATCACTCCGGCACCTGCATATAAACCTTCGAGATAGAATTTCAGATTGAGGGTTTTGGTGGAAGGCGCAACAGCAACTGAAATTTCGTCGATGCCAATATCATCGTCTCCATAATCTGAGGTAGCAAGGAAACGAACCATAAAGTTTGCCGTATTATAAACAGACAGATCAACAGGAATGGTCATTTCTGTCCAGGTTTCGCTTGTAACGAAAGGTCCTGGTTCCATACTGGCGGACCATGTAGAACCACCATCGGCAGAGAAATAAACATCTAATTGATCTGTTCCTGTGAGGTTGATGTAATAAAACTTCAAATTCACTGCATCGGAGGCAGAATAACTACTCAGGTTTATAACGCCGGTTTGCATGTATGAATTTAAGTCACTATTTAAACCATATGAATGGAATCTTGCATAATTTGGTGTACCGTTTGCTCCTGTTTCAATAGGTGAACCTCCAGTTGGATACGTCCAGTTAGAAGTATAATCATTACGGTGCCATGCTATGTTGCTTGTAGCTATTACATCACTAATCCAACAACTGTTAGGAACCGGCGAAGTCCACATTCCATCAAAAGTTTCCAGATAAGGCAAGGTACTTGCATCACAGAGAGTAGTAAAGGAATAAGGACCTGTCCATGTACTTGTGGAACCGCTTCCGCAGTCAGCCTGTACATAATAACTATATTGTGTATTTGTTGATAAGCCTGAATAGGTATATGGATTGGTAACTCCGGATTGAGTAGGTGTACCGGTAGGAGTAAATCCAAAAGTACCTAATTCTATGTTCCATAAAGTAGCAGTTCCCGTTTCAGTCCATCCAAGGCTTGCACTGTTGGCAGTAATGGAAGTTGCTGTCAATATTGTAGGTGCAGGACAAGATGGAGTAAGTTCAAGTTTGAAATCATCAAGACTTATGTACCATGGGTCACCGGTAGCTTCGTTTACACGGATAGCGAAATAATAAGTTCCGGAGGTGGAAGGTACAAATGTACTTACTACTTGAGCATAGTCCTTTGTAGTTACTGTTGTACTTACAACAAAAGAAGCTCCTAATTGAGTGGCTCCTGTAGAAATCGGTGAGGTATTATAGAATACATCACCAACCCAATTGGAATAATTATCACCAGCCCACCAGAACGAAAAATCATAGGAAGTACCAGCAGTAAGATCAAAACCGGGTGTCCATACATATTCATTTGTAGCCGACCATGAATCGCGAAGAAACTGGGTACCCGTATGGGCATCAGCATCATTAGCTGTATTTACATTGTTTGTAGTTACCCAGTCGCCATTTTCTTTAAACCAGCAGCTTGGAATTGCAGGGATAGTTACACCTTCAAAACCTTCGTTCCATGGTAATGAAGTTACTGCTTCACAGGGAGTAGTAAAGGAATAAGGACCTGTCCATGTACTTGTGGAACCGCTTCCACAGTCAGCCTGAACGTAATAGCTATAACTTGTGTTGGGTGTTAAGCCTGAATAGGTATAAGGATTGGTAACTCCTGATTGAGTAGGAGTACCGGTAGGAGTAAATCCAAAAGTGCCTAATTCTATGTTCCATAAAGTAGCAGTTCCTGTTTCTGTCCAGCCAAGGCTTGCACTGTTGGGGGTAATAGATGTTGCAGTTAATGTCATAGGTGTAGTACAAGATGGGGAAAGATCCAATTTGAAATCATCAAAACTAATGTACCATGGGGCACTGGTAGCGTTTACACGGATAGCGAAATAATAAGCTCCGGAGGTGAGAGGTACAAATGTACTTATTACTTGAGCATAGGTCTTTGTAGTTACTGTTGCACTTGTAACAAAAGAAGCTCCTAATTGAGTGGCTCCTGTAGAAATCGGTGTGGTATTATAGAATACATCACCAACCCAATTGGCATCACCATCACCAGCCCACCAGAACGAAAAATCATAGGAAGTACCAGCAGTAAGATCAAAACCGGGTGTCCATACATATTCATTTGTAGCCGAATATGCATCGCGAAGAAACTGGGTACCCGTATGGGCATCAGCATCGTAGGTGGAGTTTGAATTGTTTGTAGTTACCCAGTCTCCATTTTCTTTAAACCAGCAGCTTGGAATTGCAGGGATAGTTACACCTTCAAAACTTTCTGTCCAAGGTAAAGAAGTTATGGGATTGCAAGACGTTGTAACAACTAATGTTGATGTATAATTACTATAACATGTTCCACCCGAATTAGCCCTAACCCTTACATAATAGGTTGTCGCAGCAGTTAAACCGGTAACAGGATAAGTAAGCGTTCCTATACCTACATCCAAACCGTTATATCCGGTTACAAAACTTGTAAAGGCAGCATCAGTTGCTACATCGAGAATATAACTAACATCTGTTGTACTGGATGCTGTCCAGGAAGCAGTAAAGCCTGTAGTAGAAATTAAGGAACTGGTCGGGGTTCCGGGAAGACCAATGTCAGTAGCACAGGTAGTTACGTTTAAGAGTGAGGGGGAGGTAGTCAGATAAACCGGTCCGTAGCAACCGCTGTTATTATAACTATATACATAATAATCATAGGAAGTACCAGGTATGAGTCCCATTTGGGTAAACGTGGTGGCATCGCTTACAGATACCACTGTACCAGTTCCCAATGTACCGCCTACAGTATAGGTTGTATAATCAACAGGATTTGTCGGAGTTGAAGGTGCTGTGTAGCGGACAACCAAGTAGTTGCTTGGTGCCGGTGAGGCAGCGGTAAATGAGCCTGTAAAACCTGTGGATGTGATATAACTAGCTACAAATGCAGTAGGTTGAGTGGTAGGTGCAGCACAGGATTGTAGTTCCCCAAAACCAAAATAACCATAATAGGAGCCCGCTGGAATTTGTGAACCAGTTGTCGAAAGTGTATTCGGAATTCCTGATGCAAATGTTGATACTGAAGGAATAGCTCCATAAACACCGGCAGCAGCATTGGCTTGTAATATCTGATTCACGTTAGTGATGGAAGAACTTCCGAGCGAGAGAAAAGTGCTGGTTAAATTGGCATTACCAGAAGTAGCAATTGCTTCCCAACGTATCCCTTTTGCCAGGGAAATTACTCCCGTACCCTTTGTGCCGATGTTTCTGTTGAAAACTTCTCCTGTAAAGACTACAGTACCACCGGCATTGGTTGTTGGATCAACCCACATGGGAGAGTATATACCATCTTTACCGATCGGGAATAAGGTTGCACCCGTATAAGTACCTGTAGCGGTGCGGCTGGCTGCAAATGTACGTGCTATGGGCCCAACCACAAACGACGTGGTAGAACCTCCTGAAACTGCAGCCCCTGTATTATTGAGAGTAAGCATATTGGTGGCAGAAGTTGTCAAAGTTCCTTCCGTCATGGAAAGAACACCGGCAGCGTCTAATGTGAGATTTCCGCCAGCTAAGGTAACTCCATTGGCGTTGTTAATGCTTAAGGTTGTGATGGTCCGGCTTGGCGGAATCTCAAACCCGATAGTACGCGGCGTAGATTCCGGTTCATAAAGTACTGTATAGGCACCCGTTCCTAAGTTAAAAATAGGAGAAACGTCGAATGAGCCACCGGGATCAGCATTTCCGCTCACACCTATCTGAACATAACATGTAAGTGCCAATCCGTTACCTATGGTTATATTATTACTGTTGGTAATAATTCCTTTAAACAGGTTTACCCTATAAACATTAGCGGGAGCGTTAAAAGTAACGCCATTTGAATTGTTGATGCCAAGGCTAAGATTTGTGGTTAAAGTAGCCGAAGGTCCAAATGTTCCTGTCCCTGAATAGGTTTGAGCAGCAGGTGATGTTTCTAAAAGTGAACCGGCGAAATCGAACCGGCTGGAAGTAGTAGTGCCAGTTATGGTTCCGTTGTTTACCACGTTACCTTTACACCAAAAACCATATCCGTTTAAATTGAGATCAGATCCGGCAGGGATGGTAAGATCACCATGATAATATATGCTGGAATAGATCGCTACTTTATGTGTTGCAGAGGTTGTTGTTATTACAAATGGGGGCACCCTGCCTGCGAGATAATAGGTCTGGGCTGTTGCTCCCGAACTTGCATTTCCGAGATAAAGGGTTGTTCCTGCATAGGTTGTTGGCGCTGTGCCTGTAGATAACCCCCTGAAATCCCGGGGACCGCTGGTAGCGGTACTGGCAAGTTGTATGGTGATTGTACCACCACCCAAGGTAGCTGTTGAAGTTGCTGCGGTACCTAAGTCAAAACTTGCGTATGATGTGCTTGTGTTTCCCAGGGTACATACGGTAACATTTCCACCTGTTTGTGTATAATTAATAATATACGATGTAGAAGTAACACCAAACCTGCCTGTTGCGATTACTGTACCGCCTTCAATAACAACGGTGGCACCCGAAGAAAATCCCATAGAGTTGTTGGAAACAGTACCCACATTTAGGGTTCCATTCGATATTCTGAGCAGACCAGCCAACGTAGGTGAACCATTTTGTCCGTTAACGATAAAATTGGTATTGTTAAGCCAGAATCCGCAGGTAGCGGAAATTGAATATGAAGTAGAAGTAAACACGGCTCCATCGAATGTATTGGAACCTGATATTTTTAATGTACCATTAGTTAAAGTAAGGAATCCAACGGTTGCTGTACTTATTCCTTTTATCGTAAGGGAAGTTAAGTCCATATCAAGTATGTTGGTATTGGCAGTACCTTTGTTAATGGTTAGTGTATTAAGGTCGGTAGTGCACGATGCACCACTTGTAAATGTATTATTAGAGGCTGAAGTAAATGTTAACCTGGCACTATTTGAAGCATCCGTATAAAAATCCAGTGTACCGTTATTAGTCAGGTTCCCGGCTATCGTAAGTATTCCGGCAGTACCTGTAGAAGCTAAGGTTTTTCCATTGTTGATTGTCAGGTTAAAACAGATATTTGTAGCTGCATCAACATTAACATTGTGATCAATGATAACATTGTCTGCGGTGGTGGGTACTACCCCTCCAACCCATGTGGAAGTTGCACTCCATGCGCCATCTGCGGCAGAAGTAATATTACCCGGTGGGCTGGTAGCCTGATTCCCCGTAAGGCCGGGAGATGCAGAACCTTCGTTATTGGCAGTAATTTTAAAATAATAAGTAGTTCCCGGAACTAAACCCGTAAATGCACTGTTATAGGCGGTGCCCGTGCCTGCTATTGTTGTAGAAGCCACAGATGCTGTTACGACTCCGGTTGTAAAACCGGCATCAAGGGCACGTTTTGCTGTAAAGAATGTTTCATCTGTGGAATTATCTACCCAGTTCACTGTAATTGTTGAACTGGTAACAGACGTAAAAGTCATGTTAATAGGATCGGCAGGAGTAGTAGAATAAGTAGGTGTAAAAGTATATACGGTTCTACTTCCCTGAGCTGTTGAAGCTAAATTGGCAATTAAAACACTTGCGGCAAACGAATTTGAAGTAGGTGACGTTGCTACTGACTCATAAGTTGGAGTAGCGGCAACGGTTACAGAACCTCCGGTAGTAGTAACATTTGAAGAGGAAATAAAGGTCGAACGTGTTACAGAGCCTGTACTAGTATTGTATATTTCTCCATAAATATATTCAATTTTACCAGTTCCTTCATATAAGAGTGCCTGCATGTTTCCTGCATTTGTTATATTGGTATAGTAAACATAGAATTGATTCCATTCAACAACCAGGATTCTGTTTGGTGCAGTTCCAATTACTTTGAATGACATTCCATTATTTACTTCGTTATCACCCGACATAGGTGAAAGCACTGCAGTTGATGCAACGTAATTAGAATAGGTCGTTGCTGTTAACACAGAACCAAGTCGTATTTGCCCATTGGAATTGGCACTAAACTGAGTATAGGGTGTCCCCATAAAATAAAAGGTAAACCCGATGTCAAATACAGCAGAAGCGGCATCATCTTTATTCCCTGTTAGCATAACGGTCGCCCCGGTGGAAATGTCCTGTAGCGACCCGTTAAAAGCATAAGTGAATGCGTAATTCGCCGTGCTTTGTCCCCATGAGCTACCTGCCCAGAGGAAAAATAGGATCAGTAACGTAATTAGTTTTCTCATAATTACAAAAATTTGGTTAATATTGATATGAATTAATAATTTTTCAACACTTTTGGTAGTATTGCAAACAAAGTAATGTAAAAAAAGTAGATTTGGTACAAAAAAAGATGACCGGATTCACGAATCCGGTCATCTTTTTTTGTTTTAGTGTCAAATTTTACTAAAAACCGATGCATTTTTTCCGGTTTCAGGCTTGTCCGCCGCCCGAAGGTGGGGTTGGGGTAATGTTTTCGGTTTTGTTATTACGGAAACGCTGTATGGTAGTCTGGTCAAAATAGTGCATACAGGCGCTGGCATCGCCAGGATGTTTCAGTGCTATCTGGTGGATGGCACAGATGAGTTGGATTTCCAAAGCTGCACGTTCGGCAGAAATTTTTTCCCTCAGGGTACTTACTTCGCCAAACTGACCAACTTGGGTTCTGCGTGCCAGGCGGTAATCGTCGAGCAATTGTTTCATGTCGGATGTGAATTTTTCGCCGAGGTCATCCTTATGGCTTTCGCATTGGTGTAATAGGTGTTCCATCAGGGGTTCGATAGTAGCTTTGTTTGCTTTTGTAAATTCACTCAACCCTCGTGGAAAAAACAATAGCAGGGTATCGGGTTGTTGCTGAAAAATTCCTGATACGATGTGGTGAAGGGCTTTTACCTTTATGCGGAAACTTTCAATTACTCTGTCAGTAGTAAGCGTAAATGCTTTTTGTTCCGATGATTCGTCCTTTTTCCCTGTTTGGGAAATATGGAAGGGGGCATATGCGGATTCGATGGTAGTTATTAAGGGAGTAAGGCTGCCATCGGTATTGGCTGCTTCGAGCAGTCCGAGTGTAAGCAGGGTGTGCTTGTCGAGCCGTGCGTCGGTAATGTAGTCATCATCGTACGGATTTTTGAAGAATACTTCCAAAGTTGCCATTTCATAATGTTTTAAGTACAACAATATTTTATTATAGGATTTTATATATTATTGTGGGGGTAGCCCCCGGAATGTATCGGCTTTAGTGGTTATGTACTTGTTTTAATTATCAGTAATGTATGTTCAGTTTACTATCAACCTGAGTTTGGATTAAGATTATAGAACCATCTATGGTATATTTCAGCCTGTTGCATTTCGCTACAGGCGATGAAAACCCTTAGGGGTTTTTGAAAAATATAAAACATCCTTTCTATGGATGTTAAAATACCTACGGTTTTATTATCAGGCAGATGGAAAACATATTTTATCCCGAACCTAAGTTATAAGGATGTAAATATTTGTTCCGGAATGAAATATGGCGCTGCCATTGCCGATACTTCAACTTTTTTATATCTATATGGCACTGCCATTGCCTGTATATTAATTTTTCTATACTCGTATGGCACTGCCGTAGCCGATACTTCAATTTTTCTATACCTATATGGCACTGCCATTGCCTATGTATTAATTTTTCTATACTTGTATGGCACTGCCGTAGCCGATACTTCAATTTTTCTATATCTATATGGCATTGCCATAGCCGATACTTCAACTTTTCTATACTTGTATGGCACTGCCATTGCCTATATATTAATTTTTCTATACCTATATGGCATTGCCACGGGGTGGCATAGCTGATAAAAGGGCGGACAGGTATTTTTCTGAAAGTTAAAAATAATAAAAAAGAACAGGAGCCGGCAAAAATGGTTGGAACTTTAACACAGAGACTGGCAAAACTTTAACTTTGCAATTATACTACTTTTTCGAGTGAAAAGCAAGTAAAATTTTTGCTATCAACCTGAGCCTGGCGTAAGGTTGCAAATCATTCCTGGAATATTTCAGCATGTTGCCGTGGCTGATGAAAACCCTCAAGGTTTTTAAAACCTTGAGGGTTTTTGAAAAATATATAAAACATCCTTTCTCTTGATATTAAAACCCCGACGGGTTATTATCAGGCAGATGGGAAACATATTTTATTCCTGACTCAGGTGAATAAAAAAGGAGACTATCATCAATGGACAGTCTCCTTGTTTTTTTGAATGGAAAAAGATAAATCAGAGTTGCCAGTCGGAAATTACTTTTTCCACCTGTATTTTGGCTTTTTCAATATTTTCAGCAGTTTTTGCAGGATTTCCGGTAGAGGCTGTAACAAAGGCATAATCTGTTATTCCAGCAAAACTGAAGTTAACTTTCATGGTAAATTCCAGTGTATTCCAGTTAGGATACTGTATGTTATACGTATCCGGAGAATAAGAACCACCGCTGGTATATAGCACCAATACTTTTTTCCCACCAAGCTTTCCGTAAGGGCCATTTTTGCCATAATCAAAAGCCACACCCTTTTGCATTACAGAGTCCAGGTAAGTTTTAATAATACCGGGAAGACTGAAATTGTGCATCGGATGGGCAAAAATAACTACATCGGCTTTGGCAAATTGTTCGCACATTGCATCCATAGGTGCTATGGCTTGTTTTTGGCTTTCCGTAAGTTCTTTTCCCTGGTAATTCCGGGTATAGTAAGCCCCCATAGATTCATAACCAAAAAACACAGGCGATTTCTCGATTAAATCGAGATGTTCAATTTCAATATTTTTTGCTTTCGTAAAAAAATAATCAAGCAACTGCTTGGTATTGGAATATTCGCCCGATGGCAAATAACTCACAACTAAGGCTTTTTTCATAGGTCAATACTTTTATATTCTGTTATACAAACAGCCACAAATAGTATTTGTTCAAATAAAAAAATGTTAATCGTAATTATGGTATTGCAATAGAAAGCAAAACCTATTTTTGCAAAAAATTCTGATAATGACTGTTGACGAACAAAAGAAGCAAATCCGTAAAGAAATTAAAATTTTGAAAAGCCGGCTTTCTGTGGAGGAAAAGCAGATAAGATCGAGGCAAATTCTGGAAAAACTTGCTCAGAATGAAGCATTCATTCAGGCTAAAACTGTAATGCTTTACTGGGCAATGGACGACGAAGTGCAAACACAGGAATTTATTTGTAACTGGGCAGCAAAGAAGAAAATATTGCTTCCTTGCGTAACTGGCAATGTGATGATATTAAAGCAATTTATTTCCATTGAACAGATGCAGTTAGGCGAAAGTTTTGGCATTCCGGAACCCACTGGCGAAGAATTTACCGATTATGCTTCCATAGATGTAATTGTGGTTCCCGGTGTGGCTTTCGACAGGCAAAACAACCGCATGGGGCGTGGGAAAGCCTTTTATGACAAATTTTTACGAAACATCACTGCCAAAAAGATTGGGGTATGCTTCGGATTTCAGTTGTTTGGCAATGTTCCAACCGATCCTTTTGATGTAAAAATGGATTTGGTAATAACCGAATAAATTATTGGCTAATTAATTAGTCTCTATAATTTTAAACAACTCATCCAATTTTGGTGTGAGGATAATTTCCGTGCGGCGGTTTTTTGCACGTGCTTCTGAGGTGTTGGCATTGTCCACCGGGAAATATTCTCCTCTTCCGGAAGCACTCAGGCGGCGTGGGCTAATACTGCTGTTATTTACCAAAATCTTCAACACGGCAGTAGCACGCATCACGCTCAAATCCCAGTTGTCGCGAATTTGCCCGGCTCCGGTATAAGGTACATTATCTGTGTGTCCTTCAATCAATACACTGATGTCGGCATTGTTTTCCAGTACTTTCGAAAGTTTTTTCAGCGCATCTATACCTTGTTTGGAAACTTCGTATTTACCGGAAGCAAACAGCAGCTTTTCATCCATCGAAACATACACTTTGCCATTCTTCATCTGAACGGTTAAGCCCTTGCCCTCAAAGCCTAAAAGGGCATCCGAAACGATTTTCTTCAGGCTTTTAACGATGGAATCCTGACGATTAAGGATATTTTGCAGGTCGGCAAGACGAACTTCTTTTTCGTTGAGATCTTTACCAAGTTTGTCCAGATTTACCTTTTTTTCGGCCAATTCTCTTTCCGCTTTTTTCAACTGGTCTTCCCGTTGCAAAAGGTTTTCCTGTGTCTTGTTCAAATCACCCAGAAGTTTCTGGATTTCAGCCTTGCTTCCGACGGATAATTTCTTATTTTCATCCTGCAAATCTTTATATTGCTGATTCAGTTGCTGGTAATCTGCCTGTAGTTTGCGTTTGTTTTCGTTTATCGAGGTAGTATCCGATTTCAGATCCGCAATAGCTTGGTTCAGTTTGCCAAGTTCGGCATTTTGTTCGTTATTTTTCAAAGTAAGATCCTCATTTTGCCGTCGTAATTCCGAACGTTGGTTGTTACAACGTTTTTCGAGGTCTTTATATTTTTTTGTGGAAACACAGGCAAACAAACCTGTAATAGAAAACAATAAAATAAGTGTTCTGAAATTTATTCGCATAATGCCAAATTTTTACAAAAGTAAGATTAAAACGGATAATAGCCTTTAAAATTGTGAGATAGTAAATGGAAATTACGACTTCTTTCTTCTCATTTTTTTGAAAATACAAAAGCGGAAGGAGGGATATTGAGCCCAAAGCAAACCTTAAACCATTATATGTGAATTGACCTATGTGTTGCATTCCTACCCGTTGGGCAACAAAGGCAAATCCCCAGATAATGGCAGCAAGCAATAGCATGCCGTCGTTTTTCAAGGTTTGTTTACCCGGCGATGACATTAAAACGCTTGTCTTTAATGTGCTAAAAGTCTATTTCCAACGTAATGGGACAATGATCGCTATGCATGGCAAGCGAAAGGATGTGTGCACTGTGCATCCGGTCGGCAATGGGTTCGCTTACCATTTCATAATCAATACGCCAGCCTAAATTTTTAGAACGAGCGGCAGCACGGAAACTCCACCAGGTGTAATTGTGCGGCTCTTTGTTGAAATGACGGAATGAATCCACAAAACCATTGTCAATAAACCGGGTAAGCCATTCGCGTTCTTCTGGTAAAAAGCCGGAGCTGGTAGCATTACGTATGGGGTCGTGAATATCAATGGGTTTATGACAAATATTATAATCTCCCACAATGATAAGATTAGGGCGAATTTTCTTTAAATCATTGATGTAAGCAAGAAAATCTTCCAGCCAGATCATTTTAAAGTTTTGGCGTTCATCTCCACTCGATCCTGAAGGATGATAAACGCTTATCACCGAAATATCGCCATAGTCGGCACGGAGGAAACGTCCTTCATAATCATATTTTGGAATATTCATACCATATATTATATTGTCTGGCTGCACTTTGGTAAGAATTGCCACTCCGCTATACCCTTTTTTTTCAGCAGAAAACCAATAGCAGTTATAACCCAGAGCTTCAAATTCCATTATTGGTATTTGGTCGGGCTGAGCTTTTAGTTCCTGGAAACAGACAATGTCGGCATTAACTGATTTTAGCCAATCAATCAGCCCTTTGCCTATGGCGGCACGTAAGCCGTTCACGTTATATGAAATGATGTTCTTCATAGATTTTTTTTTGCTAAAATAGAATTAAAATAAATAAACCGGGTCAAAAATACTTTTATTTAAAAAAACGTTAATCATTGAAAAATTATTAGTGGCTGTTTATCAATCAATATGCTATTTTTGACAATTAAAAATGTTTTGGGTTTTGTATTAGGGAATAGTACTTTTGCTTTCTCATGGAAAAATTAAGTTTATTTGATCGTTTTCTTTCCTGGAGATTAAAAAACATCAGCGAGAAGAATTTTGTTCTGCTTTTAAGCTTCTTTATTGGTATTTTAAGCGGCTTAGCTGCTGTGATCCTCAAAAATGCCGTTTTTTATACTCATTTATTCCTTACCAAGGGCTTCACTACCGAGAGCGAAAACTGGTTATACCTTGCTTATCCTTTCATAGGGATAATTTTAACAGTTCTTTTTGTTAAATATTTTGTAAAAGATAATATTGGACATGGTATCACAAGGATTTTATATTCTATCTCACAGGAAAATGGGCAGATAAAGAAACATAATACTTATACTTCTATGATTGGAAGTACTATTACCGTTGGTTTTGGAGGTTCGGTTGGATTGGAAGCACCCATTGTTTATACTGGGGCAGCCATCGGGTCGAATGTGGGCAGGGTGATGCGACTGAATTACCTTACTATTTTATCATTAATAGGCTGCGGAGCGACAGGAGCCATTGCCGGTATTTTTAAAGCCCCAGTTGCTGCTGTATTGTTTGCACTGGAAGTGCTGATGCTTGATCTTACCATGTCGTCGCTAATTCCCTTACTTATTTCGGCAGTTACCGCCACTACATTGTCCTATTTTTTGATGGGGAAAGGTGCTTTATTTCAATTTTCTGTTACAAGTTCTTTTAGCTTATTTAATATACCTTTTTACATATTGCTTGGAATTGTAGCTGGTTTTGTGTCGCTGTATTTTACCCGTGCCAGTATGGCAATAGAAAATGGTTTTAGTAAAATCAAAAGCAATTGGACTAAATTATTATTTGGTGGTTTAATTTTAAGTTTGCTTATTTTTATTTTTCCTCCTCTTTACGGTGAAGGTTATGAGAGTCTTACCGCAATTCTTAATGGTAATGGTGATGCACTGGTAAACGGAAGTATGTTTTACGATATCCGAGATGATTCCCTTTATCTTATTGGATTTTTATTGCTGATAATGTTTTTTAAAGTAGTTGCCATGTCTGTAACTACTGCTGGCGGTGGGGTAGGAGGTATCTTTGCACCCAGTTTATTCATGGGTGGAGTTACAGGCTTTTTTGTTGCACGTTTTATTAATTATCTGGGATTTTATCAACTTCCCGAAAAGAATTTTGCATTGGCTGGCATGGCAGGAATAATGGCTGGGGTAATGCATGCACCGCTTACTGCCATATTCTTAATTGCCGAGATAACAGGTGGATACGCATTTTTTGTTCCTTTGATGATTACTGCTACCGTTTCTTACCTCACCATTATGTATTTTGAGCCTCATTCCATTTATACCAAGCGTTTGGCGCAGAAAAACCAATTGATAACCCATCATAAAGATAAAGCGCTGCTTTCGTTGATGAAGATTGATAAATTAATAGAAAAGAATTTTAATATTATTTCGCCAGAAGCTACTTTAGGCGACCTTGTTAAGGTGGTTTCAAAGTCGCAACGAAATATTTTTCCCGTGGTGGACGACGAAAAAAACTTTTATGGAGTAGTTTTTATCAATGAGATCCGGAATATTGTTTTTCAACAGGAATTATATGATACTACGTATGTTCGGAACCTGATGTTTATGCCTGATACTATGGTTGAAATGGATGAAACGATGGAAGATGTGGCACAAAAATTTCATTCCACGGCACATTACAATCTTCCGATATTGCAAAATGGTAAATACATTGGTTTTGTGTCGCGTGCAAATGTGTTTTCGGCTTATCGCAATATGCTGAAAGACTTTTCGCAAGAATAATATTGAAGATAAATTCTTATTTTTGCAATTAAATTGACTATAAAATTATAACAATATATTCTTAATAATTAATAATTTAAAAGCTATGAAAAAGATATGTCTTACGTTTCTGTTTCTGACAGTTATCTCCTTTTCGGGAAAAGTATATTCGCAAAATATTCCTATAGATTCTGATACTAAATTAATTACATATAAAGAGGTAGTGCAGCAGCAGGGAACAAAGGATCAGTTGTATCCGCGTGTAATTGATTGGGTGAACTCATTTTATAAAAATCCTGCCGATGCTTGCCGTGTACGTAACCCGGAAAATGCTATTGTGGAGACCTCTCACCGTATCGAGATATTTTTTCCGGAAATGGATGGGATTAAAAAACTTGCAGGCTATGTTAATTATTCAGTAAAAATTGAATGTAAAGAAAATAAATACCGTTATACAGTAACCGATTTTACCCTAAAACAGGCTTCAAAATTTCCAATAGAACGGTGGTTAGATAAGAACGATAAAGCTTACAATGCCAATTGCGATTTTTTCCTTAAACAAGTGGATGATTATACGCAAAATCTTATCAAAACGCTGAAAGAAAAAATGCAGCCTACTGTAAAAAAAGAAGATAATTGGTAAAATATTTTAGCAAATACGCTGTGCTTTGCTTGCTTTGGTAAGTGATAAATGCTCTAAATCCAAATCATTAATTGATACAACGCCTGGTATTTTCCCTTTTTCAAAACTACCAAAGAGCTTATCTGCATGTAAAAATTTTGCCCCATTTATTGTAGCCCAGGTAAGTATTTCCTGTAATTGTAACTCGGGAAAATTTTGCAAGATAGTTTTCATTTCTTCCAGCACCGACAAATGATGATTTGATGCAAAACTGTCTGTACCAATGGTAAGCCGTAAATTCAGCCTTCGAAACAATGGAATATCCGGCAAACGGTTTTCAATGTATAGGTTCGCATTGGGACAAAGAGCCAGCCAAAGATTTTTAAAATGTTCCGATGCAAAAATCATGTCTTCTTCCTGAGAAATGGTATTGTGTACCAGTAATATCGGATTACCTTCAGGAAGAAAAGGTGCTACACTTTCCAGTGGACGTTTCCCGGTAGGCTGAAAAGCGAAAAAATCTACACCATAATTTTTCATTCTTTTCGGGATATTCCCTGTTTTATTTATAAAAAGTAGATTTTCATCTTCATTTTCCTGGTGGTGCATGCTTAAAAGACTATTATTGGCAATAGCATGTTGTTTAATCAATTCAAATAATTGATTGGAAACCGAATAAGGTGAATGTGGAACAATGGAAACGGCTGATAATCCATTAGAATGGTAAAAATCAAAAATTTCTTTTGCATAGCCAAAACGAAACCTGGCTTGCTGGGGATCGGAACCAAAGACTTCTACGAAAGTATGGTAATACAGTTTCCCCTCTTGTTTTATCTCTAATGTGTCCAGTGTATTAGATATATCTCCAACGGCAATAATGCCATTATTAAGCATCTCTTTTTCTGTTAGATACATTGTTTCTTCCCGGAATTCTGCCTGCGTTTGTTTTCGGATTTCATCCAAAAATGTTAAAAAAGCATTTAATCCAATTTTTTCAGGAATTTTATTCTTGAAATGTGAAAGCTCCAGGTGGCAATGCGTGTTTACGAAACCGGGGCAAATAATACCTGGAAAATATTCAGTATCTGCAATTTTATAATTTGTATGTTCCGGATTAATAACATCAGTGATCCTTCCGGAATCATCAACTACCAAAATTCCATCTTTAATCGGAGCGGAAGAAACAGGGAAAATCCAGTCTGCAGTGAGCTTGCGCATTTTAAATTTGAATGTTCAGGAATAAAAACAGAGTAAAATCGGAAAATGCGACTTTTAAACCCGTTTTTGTTTATTAACAATAACTATTTCAGACGATTAAGCATAAAATACATTGTATTAATGCTTACAGTTTCTGTAATTTGCTCAATGGTTTTGGTATGAGTAGCATCAGGGCTTAATAAAGCATCTTTGATCATAAAAGCATCATATTCATTATCTTTTGCACCGAAATAAGTTGCCAGAACGCAGGCTGTGGCACTCAAACCGCATAAATATACGGTATTGATTCCTTTTTCTTTCAGAATTTTATCTAAATCAGTTTTTTTAAAGGCGTTACCATAATTTTTAATCACCTTAGGATCGGTGTCTTTAATGGAAATAGAAGACGGATATTCAAAGGCTTCTGTCCCTGGAGCAGGTCCAAAACCGGGGTCGGTGTGATACACGCGAATAACTGGAAGATTTTTTTCGCGAAAGATCATAATGGCGTAATTGATGTATTCCAGCGCAGCTTTTTTGTCTTCTTCACACATATATTTCAAAAATTCGTTCTGTGTGTCAATGACTAAAAGTGCAGGTTTCATTTCTTTTTGGGCGAAAGTACTTAATGTAAGTACCATCATGGTAAAGGTAATTAATAGCTTTTTCATAGGCGTGATTTTTTAACAAAGATACGAACTCTATTAATTGGATATTTCTTAATTTTTAAAATCCCATCTTAAAATCATAAAAAGCTGGCTACCTTTGTACCGATGAAAACTTCTGAAAAACCGGATATCCGTGATTTAAGCCTGAACGAGTTAATGGAATTTTTTACTCGTATAGGCGAAAAAACCTTTCGCGCAAAGCAGGTGTATGAATGGCTATGGAAAAAATGTGCCCGTTCTTTTAATGAAATGACAAATCTTTCCAAGCCTATAAGGTTGCAATTAGCAGAAAATTACACTTTCCAATCTGTAACGTTGAACAGTTTTGTACAAAGTGCGGATGAAACCATTAAATGTGCATTTCGTTTGTACGACGGAAAACTGGTTGAAGGTGTTTTGATACCTACCGAAAATAGAGTAACTGCTTGTATTTCTTCGCAAGTGGGATGTGCACTTGACTGTCAGTTTTGTGCTACCGGAAAGTTAGGCTTCAGCCGCAACCTTCACTTTGCCGAAATTTTTGACCAGGTGGCGATGCTTACCACTTTGTCTGTTGAAAAATATGGTATTCCTTTAAGCAATATTGTTTATATGGGCATGGGGGAACCGTTACTAAATTATGAAAATGTCATGAAATCAGTGGAAAGGATTACCGCAACGGATGGATTGGGAATGTCGCCGCAGCGGATTACGGTTTCTACTTCCGGTTTGCCAACGATGATACAAAAGCTTGCCGATGATGGTGCCAGATTTAACCTGGCATTGTCGCTGCATTCGGCAAACGACCGCAAACGCAGCCAGATGATGCCGGTAAACCAAAAAAACCCACTTCCAAAACTTACTGAAGCATTAAAATATTACCATCAGAAAACTGGAATGCGCATTTCCATTGAGTATATCCTTTTTGGCAGAATAAATGATTCGTTAGCGGATGCAAAGGAATTGGCTGCATTTTGCAGGAATTTTCCTGTAAAAGTGAATATTATCGAATACAACACAGTGAGTGATATTAGTTTTGTGAAAACTACGGATCAACAATTGGGGGAATTTGTTGCCTTTTTGGAAAGCAGAAATATGGTGGTGAATGTTCGTCGTAGTCGGGGAAACGACATTGGTGCCGCCTGTGGACAATTAGCAAACAGGTTACAAAATTAATTCTATTAACAAAACAGGGGCATTAAACCCCTGCTTGTTACAAAGATACAAATCAGTTATTTACCTGTCTTTAGCTAATTTTTGGCAATAATTATTTTTTGTGTGTAAGAAATACTTTCACAATTAATGGTTACGAAGTATATTCCATTATTCAAATTCTGAACTGGTAATGATATTTTTTGCATACCGGCAGTTAGGCTGCCATTGTATATTTTTGCTGCCATTTGTCCCGTAGCATTATATAAATTAATGAATACCTTACCGTTATTGGGATTATTAAAAGAAATAGTTGCTTCGTTTACAGCAGGGTTAGGAAAAATGGGAAAATTTAACTTATTAGTATTTTCAGGGATACTGGCTTCAGGCGTTTTTTTCAGAATAGTACCGTTAGCTCCCACAATATATCCTGTATTGCCAATTAATTTTACATCATATAATATAGGGATTTTCTTATTGTCAACAGATTTTTGTTTCCAGTTATGTCCGGAATCAGTTGATTCGACAATAATTGAGTAAGAGTCGAAGGCGCCTCCTCCAACGGCTACACCATAATTGTCAATAAAATCAACACCATATAAAACGCATGAATCTTGTTGGAATGCTGCATTCCAAATTGGGTTAGACCATGGTTGATTACAGGTTATGGAGGTGTTAACTTCCATAAACCTGGTTATTCTTCCTACTGTTATAGAAGAATCTTCATTGAAATTATATCCGTCATAAATCATACCTTCCCATCCCTCGCCTTCGTAACTAATATAAAATTTTGTAAATTCGGCAAGGCTGTCGCCATTTATTATTTTTTGGATATAGTTTTGTGCGATACCTGATTCTCCATAGATAAATGCAACACTATCATTTAATATTCGTACAGAATTAAAAAAACCACTCTCATCATCTTGTACAATTGTCCAATTGATTCCTCCATTGGTGGTGGAGAGAATTACCCCCTGTCTTCCACAAGCGATTCCTTTTCCCGAGGGAGCCATATCTATTCCAAACAAGTTTTCCTGCATACCGGGCAACCAATGTGAACTCCAGGAATTTCCACCATTTTCTGTTACAATAATTTGCCCATCGTTTCCCACAACAACAGCATGCTGTTCGTCCATGTAACTTATGGAATTCAAATCATTGGTAACGTATGCATTTACTAATTGCCATGTGGTTCCTCCATCACTGGTTTTTAACACGGTTCCTTGTTCTCCTACTGCTATTCCATTATTAGCATTGATAAAATCAACGGCATATAGAATCTTATTAGTTCCTGATTCTAATGATACCCATTCTGTTTGAGCTTTACAAATTTGAAATGAAAAAAGAATGGATAGTGCTGAAAAAATAATAGTATTTTTATTCATTTTTTTTATTATTATAGAGATAATACGTTTTTATTTAGTTATGCTAATTTTTTTTGTAATTATTTGTTTCCCAATAATTATTATACAATAATATAAGCCATTGCTCAACATGTTTACTGGAATATCAATTATTTGTTGCCCGAAAGGTAATTCTTTATTGATGATTGAATTGATGTGCTTTCCTTCTAAAGTATAGAGGTCAATTTTAATATTTTGTTTTTCTTTGTTCAAGAAGGAAATAGTGCATTTATCTGATACAGGGTTGGGAAAAATTTTAACATTATTATCAACACCTGGTGATATAATTCCTACCCCTGTTATGTCTTTTTTTAGTATAACGCCACTCTCTCCGACTATATATCCCGAATTATCAATAAGTTTAACATCATAAAATGGATAATCTAATAATGGGCTCTGAACTTCTTCCCATGAATTTCCTTTATCATAAGATTCGGAAATGATACAAGAGCTTGGATTTATTTCACCACCAATAGGGACTCTTCCTCCAACGGCTACACCATAATTACCACCAAAGTCAATTCCTGAAAAATAAGATGAATCTACAGAAAAGCATGGATACCAATATTCTGTATCCCATGATTGATTATTGGTAATAGAAGACATCCACCACGGACCACTTGAACTAACTACACAACCAGCTGTAATTACCGAATCTTTGCCCCAACCATATCCGTCGTAAATTTTTCCTTCTGCCCACGCATTTCCATTATAAACATAAAAATATCGGGCAGTGGAAAGGCTATCATAATGAG
>Ga0265297_10001047_pt1 | contig 69187 bp, 74 predicted proteins | sample Munlanlwell13791_FD_192502 | JGI IMG/M metagenome (GOLD analysis project Ga0265297, IMG submission 192502) | Leachate microbial communities from a municipal landfill in Southern Ontario, Canada - Leachate well 137-91 | ecosystem: Engineered > Solid waste > Landfill > Unclassified | place... | reverse complement strand
CTGCCAGTACTACACGGGTATCTAATCCGTTTTGCGCCCCTGGCCTTCATCCCTCACTGTCAGATTCGTCCTCGTAAGGTGCCTTCGCTAAATTGTTAGTCCACCGAAGATTAACGTATTTAACCACTACCTCCAGCGTACTCCTTACGTCTACCGATCTCCAGCTCGCCAGTATCTCCCGCAAGCCTCACACTTGAGACGTGAGATTTCACAAGAGACTTAACGAACAAGCTACGGATGTTTTAGACCCAATAATAGGATGCGACTTGGACTGCCGGTATTACCGCGGCGGCTGGCACCGGTCTCTCCCAGTCCTTATTCCTCCACATTTTTACAGTGAAGAAAAGCTTTTCAAAAAGAAAAGCACTTTGGTTCGCTTTGTCACACTTTCGTGCATTGCAAAAAATTCGCGACTGCTGCACTCCGTAGAGCTGGGAATAGTGTCTCAGATTCCCTCTCGGGGCGACTCCGCTAAGAGCCCCTAACGATCATCGCCTTGGTGGGCATTTACCCCGCCAACAAGCTAATCGTGTGCAGTCTCATCCTTAGGCGTTGCCTTTCAAGGTATGTGCATTCCAGCACTTAACCTCTATCAAGTATTAGCCACAGTTTCCCGTGGATATCCCAGACCTAAGGGCAGATTAACTACATGTTACTGAGCAGTTCGCCGACCTTACGGTCAGACTTGCATGTCTAAATCCAAACCAAATAGCAGCATCCTCCAGCAGGATAAACTGGAATTAAACAAAAATCCTTTTGCTCAAACAAGATTAAAGGTAACCTCATTTGATTTGCCGTTTATAATAAACGTCTAAATATTAGAAAGATCGCTCCATTGCTTTAAGACATAAACTCTTTCTTCTAAAGAGACAAACGAAACTTCCACGTTTCGACAACATAAGTTTTTCTACTTCGTAGGAATTTCTTTTTTCTAAAAAGAAAGAGTTATACTAGAACTAACCAACCTCACACCAAACTTGCATTTGGCACTCATTCTAGCCTCAAAATTATCAATTGAAGCTTTGGATATTATCTCCAAAGTTTTCATACATTATCTGATAAAATTGCATTTATAAACCTTTCGTGAACAAAGGCGACGACAAAACCTTAAATTAGAATTCATCAATTTCCAAATCAACATCTTCGCCAAAAAGTTCAGACTCTTTTTCCCTTTTAATAATCCTCTTTTCCTGCCTTTCCCTCGCTCTCTTCATCTCGACCAAATCATTAAGTGTAACATTCTTCAAATCCTGCCTTCTGGAGAAATCAAATTCCCCTTTCCTTATCTTCTCAACCTTTTCTACCTTCTCCTTCTTAAGCCTTTCTTTTTCCTCATAATCCTGAACTACCTCTGGTTCTTCTACAAAATCATCCTCCGATTCTTCATCTTCTTCAACTTCAAGACCCATTTTTCTTTTCACATCATTAATTATCTTTTCCTCGTCTTCAGGCGTCCGAATTACCTTCAAAGGCTCATGATACTTTAAAAGCCGAATCCCAAAAAAAGACTCCAATCTTAAAAAAACCTCTTTAAAATTAGACGGTAATTGCCCTTTTTCAATCATATTAAGAGTATCATAATCAATTCCAGACTGCGTCGCAAGCTGAGGTAAAGTCATTTTCCTCCTTCTCCTTTCAATCTTAAGATTCCAGTCATAATTTTCCAAAACCTCCTCATTAAGCTGTTTCTTCTCAGGCATTCTAAGGCGGGCAAGATTTCTCTGAACCACCGCCTGGTCTTGACTAATATCTGTAGTCTGACCAAACCCAGAAAGTCTTTCCATTCTCTCCCTAACACTATACCTTTTTTCTGCCTTCTTTAACTGCTCATTCGTCGGTTTTCTTATAATCGGAATCCCTTCATTTTCAGCACAAAAATTACAAACCATAACCATCCCCTCTTCAAGAATACCTTCATACAAATCCACTTCTTCACAACTCCTCTTACAAATAACACATCTCATAGAATCACAAGAAAAACGAGATTTTTAAAGAATATTGTAGTCAGTTGTATATATCAAAGATCAAAATTATCCAAGTTATATAATATATCTTTATTATTAACTACCACTGCAGGAAAACTCTCAACACCATACTCTTCTAACAGAATATCCAAAGAAGAAAGACCCTGATTTACTGCAATAGGCAAAAGAACCATATTAGGATTATCTTTTTTGATATCAGTTAACTTATTTGACCACACAGCTTGCGTTGCTCTAACATCCAAACTATCCGGTTCATACTCATATAGATAAACCAACAAATCATAATTATCACACTTATCAATAACATTGGAATTGCTTTTCCAGGCGAAAGTCCTTAAAAGGCTGTATTTCCTGTGCAAAATACGCATACTTTCTGTAATTTTCCCTGCTTCCTCATACTTTTCAAGCAACTTTGCTTCCTCATAAATCCTGTCCGCAAATTCTATATTCTCCTCTTTCAAAAAGTCACAACCCAAATCCAACTCCTCTGACATCTGAACAAGAATCATTCCGTCTAAAAGGTTTATTTCCGAATTAGTGGAATAATCGCTTATCGTATCAAAATTCCTTCCTTCAATATAAACCCCAAATAGAAAACCTGCTAAAAAAATTAAGATAGTTATCAACAAAGCTTCCCAAAAAACATTTTTCTTACTTCTTAACATTACCACTTACCTTCCTTTTTTAGATATTTATAAAAACCAACTATTAACAAAGGTGGATACATCAGCAAGTAGAACAGAGAGTATATAAAGATATCGCGGATTCTCACCCCTTCATAATCTTTTTCCCTCGAATAAGCCAAGGCAACAAGTGTATAAACAAATCCTAATGAAAAGAGAAGCAAACCAAATAAGAAAAGTATGCTCGGATTAAGATTTATATCTTCAAATCTAAGAACAGCTACATTTGCCACAACAGAGTACTTCGTAATTAGATACTTCATAATAACATATCTTGTAAAACGATAAACAAGAAAGAAAAGTCCTGTAAGCCCTAAAAACCAAGAGAAAACAAAAAAAGGCAAAATGAACAACCCCAACATCCCACAATGAAACACTTTATTATGATACTTAACAACCGTCTGAATCCCCCCCACATTCCACCTTATTCTCTGCTTAAACCAATCCCTGACGGTCTCGGGGACAATAGAATAAACTTTTGCAGGAATTGCCATCTCAATTTTCCAACCATTGGAAACCATATGCCAAGTTATCTCAATGTCTTCTGTAAGATTTTTCATATCAAAACCACCAACCTCGTCAAAAGCTTTTTTGCGGTAAATACTCAAGGGACCATTCGTGACATAAATTGAATCAAGAAAACCCAATAACTTCCTTGTAAACGCAATTATTTTGTACTCAACAGACTGAATTCTTGAAAGATAATTTTTTCTATTCTCAACTAAAACCCTTGAAGTTACTCCCCCAACCTGTCCATCATTGAAAAAACCGACCATATTACTTATCGCATTTTTTCGCGGGAAGGAATCTGCATCACTAAATCCAATAAGTTCTGTATCTACAAATTGCGCCCCATAATTTTTAGAACCCGCGGCCCGACCAGTATTCTTCGGAGTCTGCAAAGCCATAACCTGAGGATACTTTTTTGCATAAGACCTAATAATTTCATAAGAATTATCTGTTGAACAATCGTCAACCACGATGATTCTCTTAAGACCAGGATAATCAGAATTCAGCAAAGATTCTATATTCTTGCCTATACTCTCTCCTTCGTTGTAACAAGGAACAACAATACTCAGAGAATAATTCTTCTCAGGAACTACCCTTTCATAAATTTCCCTGCGATTTTGAGAATAAGTCAATATATAAATAAAAAGAAAATAAAAAGCAATAAAAGTATAAATAAGATAAACTACTGTAAGCCATTCCATTATTCACCCTCTTCCGTTTTATCATTCTTGTGAACATTAAAATACTCATAAAATTCTTCACTTAAAGAAAGCTCATTTGTATGCCCTACTTTTTTAGCGACAACCAAACCGAGTTCACGGAATTTCCTAATATGGTCATAAGACTTGTTTCCTCTTATCTTTATCACAACCGACTGCTTTATAGGTTGTTTATAAGCAATCACCGCCAAAGTCTCCTGTTCTGCTTTCGTAAACTCCGTACTCCCTGCAGCAAGCCTATTAATCAAATAATGATACTTTTCAGCAACATCCATCTTCCAAGAATCCCCCCTATTTACCACCCTTATAACACTATTAGCATACTTCTTCTGTAAGTCGTGCAAAATCCCTTTAATCATAACTGGGCTTAACTCTGTTAAACTCGCCAATTCTTCCATATTCAAAAACCGCCCAGCAATAAAAAGTGCAGCCTCAACCTTCCCGAAGTCCTCTAATTCTTTTGACTCAAACTCATTCTCAATCTCCTCTGCTGTAGACCCTGTAATTATTGGTGCCTCTTTTGTTTCATTTTCCATAAATTTGATAATGTAAAAGGATTTTTAAGGTCTTCGTGTTAATCATAAACTTCAAACCTCAGAATCCCCCCTACTCCACCCAAATTATCAAATTGAACCCCTTGAGCAGTATCTTTTGTTACAATATGAACTTCTGTTGAGAAATTTTTTGCAATTTCCTCAAATTTCTTAATTTTACTCTTATCAAGAGACTTTGACAGAATCAGCTTCTCAACCGCCCCCCTGTTTAGCCTATCTTCTACTTCTGCCTCACCATAAGAGATTTTATCTGGCTCTTTCGCTAACTTAGTAAAAAACTCGTCCAAAATCTGCTTTTGTTTTGTAATCTCCTGTTCAGCTAAAACGTCTTGACACAAATTTACCAACTCGTATAACCCATGAATTCCCGTATCACCTAAATCTTTCACCGCGACCACCTTGTCTTTCAATGCCGTAACAAGCTGACCCTGTTCTAAAAACTCTTCCTTAGTCGGAATCGGCCCGCCAATTAAAATACCTTTAAGCTTCTTGTTATCAAAAAAATGAGTTTTCATAGCCTCAGCCACTCTCTTAAAAAACTCTTTCGCCATACTTTCCCTTATTCTCCCAAACCTTGCAGCCGACTGCCCTCCCGCACGAGTTTTTCCAGGAATCCCAGAAGTCATATTCTGTAAAAGTTTCACATGCTTTCCATCAAGAATCCCAATTGAAGCCTCATTCCTCTCAATTATCAAAAGCCCATAAACTTCTTCGGTCTCAAGCATTTCTTTTAGCGGGTCAAGAACAAAAATCTGGTCACACCGATAAATTTTAACTTTCAACTTCTTAGGTGGCTCAACTGCCCAAACCTGAAAATTATCCTGTCCTTCAACTTCGGATATATTCCCACTAAAAACAGCCAGACCATTTTCAGGGGTCTTCCCAATCTCTTTCAATTTCCTTATAGCCTTTTCTAAAGAATTAATAACATTTTTACGTGTTGAAGTCGTCTTAATGTTAGTCGCTGTCCCCTTCTCATCTTCAAGTTGTTTAGTAGTTTGGGTCAGAGTCGCCCCCGCAGGGACCATCACTGTAATCAGTTCTGTATGCCTCCCACGATAACCTTCCAGCTCTTCAATCAAACTTTCCAACTCAAACCTTTGTAATTCATTCAGCGCCATAAGTATAAAAGATAAAGAGAGTTTATAAGACTTAAGGAAACATAAAAATTTAATTACTAATTTTATGACACGCCCTTAAATCTTTTTCAAAGTCCTTTAATTCCTCAGGAACCCGAATCCCCTCAATTCCTTCTTTAAGTGAAATCCCTTTTTCCTTTTTTGTCTTCCACACAAAACTATTAAACTCTACAATCTTTTTTACTAAAGATATATCCGACGTCCCTTCCTTAACTTTTGGCCATTTGCCTTTTAACAAATCAACCCCTTCTTCTCTTGAAATAAAAAAGGTTATCTGGGGGATTATCGGATAAAGAAGAGTTAAAAGTCTCTCGTGGATAAAATGAAGAGTATATTTAGCAGAATCGCTTTCTTCTTTGCTGAACTTATTTTCTTCATTATACGCTCTGCTTTTAACAATTTCTATATAATGAGAAGCAAAAATTTCCCACAAAAATTGCCTAATCTCCTGAGCAGGATGATTAAAATCATATCCTTCATAAGACTTTTCTGTTCTTTTAGTTAAATCTTCAACATAATCAATAAAAAGTCTATCTAACTTAGTAAGTTTTATCTTACCCCCCTTCTTAAACATCATAACAAATCTGGAAACATTCAGCAACTTATTCAAAGTCTTTTTCTCTGCCTTTATCTTCTCCCTTGAACAAATAAAATCTCCTTTAGATAAATCCCCCTCAATCGCTGACCAAAGCCTAAGAGCCTCAGCACCCTCTTCATTTAAAACATCTTGTGGATTAATCACGTTCCCTAAAGACTTGGACATCTTCTTCCCGCTCCCATCCAATATATGTTGGTGAATCCAAACATCTTTAAAACAAGGCTTGCCCGTCTCCAAAAAACCCCTAAGAAGAGTATAATAAAGCCAAGTTCTAACAATCTCCTTCCCTTGAGGTCGCAAAGTAACTGGATATGCCTTCTTAAAAAAATTATCATCTGATTTATATTTTATCATATTAAGTTCAGAAATAGAAGAATCCATCCATGTATCAAGAACCCTCACCTCTCCAATCCACTCTTCGTTAGGAAAATCCCCTAACTTCCCGAGAACCTTTTTTGTCTTGACATCTAATACATTCGCAGACTTAGGCGGACCCTGCATCCAAGGTCGGTAATATTTTTTCTCGGTCGGAACAGATACATATTCCCCTGATTTTGAATTCCAAAGAGGAACCTCAGTAGCATAATATCTTCTTCTGGAAATCGGCCAGTCAATTGAAACAGAATTTATCCAATCCTCTAAAATCTTTCTTGACTCCCTAGGATAAAAATTAATTTCCCTAGCTATCTTCTTCACGTCCTCTTTAAAATCAATTTGTTTCAGATAAAACTCGGGCATCTCTATAAACTCTATTTCTGCCCCCGAACGCTCTGACACTGGAGTCCTATGAGAAATTTGTTCCTGCTTTACTAAAAACCCATTACTCTTCAATTCTTCAATAATCTTCTCTCTCGCCTTCTTAACCTTCAGACCGCTTAAAAAACTTGCATTCTCATTCATCGTTCCGTCTTTATTAATAGCAATTTTAGGAGTCAAACCCATTTCCCTGAAAAACTGAATATCGGACAAATCACCCGCAGAACACATCATCGCAATTCCGGTTCCCTTTTCCTTATCTGCCAAAGGATGGGCCCGTATAGGAATCTCCATCTCAAACAAAGGGGAAACTGCAGTCTTTCCCTCAAGATGAGAATACCTTTCATCTTCGGGATTAAAAATAACCATCCCACAAGTACATATAAGTTCAGGTCTCGTCGTCCCAATAACAATTTCCTCTCCTGTCTCTTTAACTTTCCACCTAATATCATTAAAAGCAGATTGAATATTCTTATATTCTATTTCAGAATCTGCTATTGTCGTCTGAAGTTTAGGGTCCCAATTGTTTATCCTCGTATCTTCATAAATCAAACCCTTTTTATAAAGCTCCAAAAAAGTCAATTGTGTCAAAGCCCTATACTCCGGAGAATCAGTATTATAAATAGAACCTACTTTCTCCCCATATTTATAAGAAGAAAAAGAAATCCCCAACCTCGCAAAAGAATCTATTGACTCTGCCGAAGTCTCATTTAACAACTTCTCGCAATATTCAATAAACTTCTCACGCCCGACATCAAAAGGAGAAACCCCATACTTCCTCTCCGCACCCATCTCAATAGGAAGCCCGTTCCTGTCAAGTCCCAAAGGAAACAAAACTTCAAAACCTTTCATCCTCCTGTAACGTGCAATCATATCCATAAAGCAGTAAGTTACGGCATGCCCCATATGAATCGGCGAATTAACATACGGGGGGGGCGTATCAATAGAATAAATCTTCTTTTTAGTCTTACAATCAAAACTATACATCTCTTGTTTTTTCCATCTTTCTGTAATTCCCCTTTCTATCTCAACATCCCAACTTTTAACATCTTTTAACTGCATAAAAAAGAGAACAGAAGGATATTTAAAAAATGTTTGGTATAACATCCTATGGCAAAGAAACTTAAAATACTCGCCGCAGCAGACCTTCACGGGGATTTTGACATTGCAAAAAAACTCTCAGAAAAAGCTAAAAGAAATAAAGTTGACTTAGTCATTTTAGCAGGGGATATTAGCGGTTACGAACTGGAAAACGGAAAAATCTTGGAGCCTTTTGTTAAGCAAAAACAAAGAATTGCCTTCGTTCCAGGAAACTGGGATACAGAAAGAGAACATAACCTCCTTAAAACCATTGCAAAAAGCCTGCATAACTACTACATTACCTATAATGAAGTCGGAATAGCTGGAATCGGAAATCCTGACTGGAAAGTTATAGAATCAGAAGATCTCCAGATTCTAAAAAATAACTTTAAAAAAATGAAGCCTAAAAAAAGAATCTTAGTTTCACACTGGCACGCAAGAGGAACAAAGGCAGAGTTCTCCGGAATTGAAGGGGATGAGTACCTTAGACGAATTGTTGAAGAAGTCAAACCAGACATATTAATTTCAGGACACATTCATGAAGCAGAAGGAATAGAAGACAAAATAGGAAAAACAAGAGTCATACAAGTTGGAAGGAAAGGCACTATAATTGAAATTGAATAGTAAAGTTTATAAATGGTTTTTTACAGGAATTTATGTAAATGAAGAGAAAAGTGGATAATATTACAGATTTTCTCGTTTAGAAAAATGGACAAAGAAGGAAGACAAATAGTTGTTCCCGGAGAAACAATAGTAAAAGGTAACGAATTTTTACCTGGAGACAATGTTTACAGAGACGGAGAAGAAGTAGTTTCAAAGAGATTTGGAATTGTGGAAATTTCTGAAAAGCACGTCAGAGTCATCCCTGTTTCAGGAGCATACTATCCAAGAAGAGGAAACACAATAATCGGAACGGTCGTAGATGTAACTTTTAACGGATGGCTTATAGAATTTGGAGGGGTACAAAATGCATTTCTGCCTGTAGCAGAAGTCCCAAGATACATTAACAAAAACGAATTAAGAGAATACCTTGATTTCGGAGAATCTGTAATCGTCAAAGTTTGGGACGTAAAATCCCGAGGTGTCGACGTCTCAATGAAAATGAGAGGTTACGGAAAACTCGAAGGAGGATTAATAATCTCTGTAAACCCTAACAAAGTCCCAAGAATAATAGGAAAAGAAGGGAGTATGGTAAAATTAATAAAAAGCGCCACAAGATGCGAAATAACCGTAGGTCAAAATGGCAAAGTCTGGATTTCAGGGAACTCCGTTGAAGAAGAACTTGCAACAAAGAAAATTATAGAGTTTATAGTCGAAAACGCAACAATCAATGGTTTAACAGAAAAAGTTGAAAAATACATAAAAAGTCTGGGAATGAAAAGTGAAATAGAAATAATTGAAAAAAATACCGGAGAAGATGAGCAAGATGGCTAAAAAAGAAAGCTTATATAAGAAAAGAAGCGATGGAAGGAAATTTGACGAAATAAGAGAAATTAAAGTAAAAGTTGGTATTGTCCCTTCTGCCGATGGTTCTGCAATGTTTCAAACAGGAAAAACCCAGGCAATAGCAGTTGTAAGAGGTCCAAGAACCTTCCACCCACAGCATATGCAAAATCCTGAAAAAGGAATGTTGAGAGTAAACTATGGGATGATGCCTTTTTCAGTCTGGGACAGAATCCGACCAGGACCTTCAAGAAGAAGTGAAGAAATCTCAAAAGTAAGCGAATGGGCTCTATCTTCTGTTGTTGACTTATCAGGATTTCCAAACGCAGTTGTAGATGTTTTTATACAAATCCCGCAAGCAGACGCAGGAACAAGGGTTGCTGGCTTAAATGCAGCTGCAATGGCTCTGGCTCACGCAGGCATCCCAATGAAAGAAATGATTTCAGCAATATCTGTCGGAAAAATAGACAAAACAATCGTAGTTGATGTAAATAAAGAAGAAGAAGACTTCAAAGAAGGCGAAGGCTCAACAGATATCCCAATAGCAGTAACATCAAGAACAGGAGACATCGCCCTTTTACAGCTTGACGGAAAAATCTCACCAGAAGAGTTAAAAGAAGCAATCAAAGCAGGAAAAGAAGCCTGCAAAGAGATACTTAAAATCCAGACAAAAGCTCTAAAAGATTCAAGCAATGGAGGTTCAAATGAGTGATTTTATCGTTCCTAAATTGCAAAAAGAGAAAATAATCGAGTATATTAACCAAGGTAAAAGACTTGACGGCAGAGACTTAGGGGATTATAGAGAAATAGAAATTGAAAGAAATGTAAGTGTAAATGCAGAATCTTCAGTTAGAGTTAAAATCGGAAAAACAGAGGTTTTTGCTGGAGTTAAACTAGGAATTATTGAGCCATATCCTGACTCCCCTGACGAAGGGACATTTATGACAAGCGCTGAACTTCACCCAATGGCTTCTGAACAATACGACATCGGAAAACCAGGAATAGAGTCCGTTGAACTCGCAAGAGTAATTGACAGAGGAATCAGAGAAAGCGGTTTCATTGACTTCAAGAAATTATGCATAAAAGAAGGGGAAAAAGTCTGGCAAGTGTTCTTAGACATCGTCGCAATCAACGATAACGGAAATCTTATTGATGTCGCAGGTTTAGCATCTCTAATCGCACTTGGAAGCGCCAAAATGCCTGTCTACAATGAAAAAGAAGAAAAAATAGAACACGAACTAAGTAACGAACCACTCCCCTTAAATAAAGAAGCAATGTCCTTCAATATAACTCTCCACAAGATAAACAACTCAATTCTTTTAGATGTTGACAAAGAAGAAGAAGCCATTTCAAATTGCAGGTTAAGTATAGCAATAGGAGAAGCAAATGGAAAATTGAGGATTACCGCAATGCAAAAAGGAAAAGAAGGTGTTATCACTGAAAAAGATATGGAAAATATTTTAAACCTCGTTGAAGACAAATGGAAAGAAATATTCCCAAAAGTAAAAGGATACGTCTTTGAAGAAAATGACTGAAAAAACTAAATTCTCAAAATATGAAAGGGCGAGAATCATCGGAGCGAGGGCTTTACAGGTTTCAATGGACGCGCCAATCCTTATCAAACTCAAAAAAGAAGAGCTTGAAGACATAAATTATGACCCTCTAAAAATCGCTGAAAAAGAACTAGACAACGGAATCCTCCCAATTTCAGTTAATCGCCCAATGCCAAGAAAAAAGAAAGAAGATATTGAAAAAATTAAAATTGAAGACTCTGCATCTGAAAACGACGAGGAAAAAACTAAGGTTGAAGAACGGGAAGAAAAAGAAATTATAGAAAAAGGAGAGATGATGGAATTAACAAATACTGAAGAAGATATAGAAGAAAGCGTTTCTGAAGAAGCAGAATTAGAAGATGTTGAATAATTAGTAATCTATTTCTGAAAAACAGGATTTAATTTTTTGAATCTCCCATTCACAATTCCAACCCACTACATCGCAATAATTGTCCCCTTCTTTTAAATCATAAATTATTTTATCTGTCTGAGGCTCTATGTAAATGACCCCATAATAAGAAGAGTTTACCGCAACCAACGCATGGGAACCATCTTCAAAAACCGCCCAGGCAACACAAGAATATATTCCTTTATCCTTTAAAGCCCTCATCAAGCCAAACGAAAACTCAACGCAGTTAAAATCGTCTGAATATGTCACCTCATCAATTCTGTCTTCCTTTAAAACCTGCCTTATCTCATTTATTGAAGGAGTAAATTCTATAAGACTCCTTTCTCCAGAACCTCCCGAAGAATACTCTGTTTCCAAAGTAAAATTTTCAACTAAGGCTTCTTTTTCCAAAGCCACATTCTTTTCAGGAACAAGTTCGGGATACGCATAAAAAATTCCAATTAGGACAACTAAGAGTTCAACCGCACCAATCAAAACTATTTCTGCTTTCATTTTATTTATCCAATAGTAGTAACAATAAAAAGTATATAAATGTTTCGTTTCGCCCATCCCCTTACATAAATCAAAGAAGTAAGTTTTATTAACTCCTTTTATCTTTAATATTTATGTTTATAAGAGAGGTTAAACCGAGACTCATCAAGAATTCTAGAGGAGAAAGAACCATAGAAATTACAATTAAAACTTATGAGGGCAAATTCACCGCTTCCGCACCTTCAGGAAAATCGCGGGGCAAAAACGAAGTTGAACCATACCATTCAAAAGGAATAGGTCACAGCCTCAGAATTATGAAAGTTCTCTCAAGAAAATTAAAATACAAAAACCTCATAATAAAAAAACTTGAAGACTTAAAGAAATTAGATGACTTTGTGAGAAAATTTGAATCCAGATTTGGTCAACTCGGTGGAAACTTCAAATACGCCCTCGAAACCGTTGTTTTAAAGGCCGCAGCAAAAGAAAAGAAAAAAGAATTCTGGGAGTTAATTTCAGAAACAGGAAAAGTCAAGATTCCTATGCCTGTCGGAAACTGCATCGGCGGAGGACTTCATTCAGTCAGACTAAACAGAAAAAAACCCGACTTCCAAGAGTTCCTGCTAATTCCAAAAGAAAAAACATTCTCCCGAGCCATCACTTTAAACCTTAAGGCCTACGAATACGCGAAAAAATTCCTCCACGCAAAAAAAAGAAACGACGAAAACGCGTGGATAACTGACAAAACAAACGAAGAAGTTTTAGAAATACTAAAAGAAGCCGCTAAAAAATACAACTTAAGAATTGGTGTTGACTTTGCTTCTTCAACGTTCTACGAAAAAGGTTACTACAAATACAAAAACAAAGAACTAATAAGAGACAAAGTTGAACAATCAGACTTCATAGAAAGACTGATAAAAAAATACAACATATTCTACTGCGAAGACCCGATGCAGGAAGAGGACTTTTCAGGCTTCAAAGAAATTATGAACGCCACAGGAAAAGGACGCCTGATTGTAGGAGACGACCTCACAACAACAAACCTGCACCGAGTAAGAAGGGCAGTAGAATCCGAATCAATCAACGCAGTCATCATCAAACCAAACCAAATAGGCTCCTTATTAGAAGTAAAAAAAGTAGTAGATTTCTGCAAAAAAAACAAAATAAAAATGATTTTCTCCCACAGGTCAGGCGAAACAATGGACAACGCACTCGCAGACTACTGCATCGGCTTCGGCGGAGATTTCATAAAATGCGGAATTTACGGCAGAGAGAGACTAATCAAACTCAAAAGAATAATAGACATTGAGAGAAAAGATTAAGAAAGCATCAAAGTATAAATTGATGTCCTTATGAGTTAGCGACAGAGATTAAATTAAAAAATCCTAATAGGTGGGTTGAGTTGATTAATCTTTCACAAGAACACTAATAGAATATTCATCAACTCTTGATTGTCCCCTAAAATATTGTTTAAAGCTTTTCTTAAAAGAACATTTTTTTAACGGAACAATAACCTGTTTTTTGTTTTTTCCTAAAGATATTTTGCATTTATCTTTTGTTAAATAGAATCTTGCTCTATATTTTTTCCCGTTGAGATATGCAAAGGGTTTTATTTTTAATCTATCTTCATCTCCCCTTAAAAAAGAATATTTAGGAACATTATTGAGAGTTAATGCCCTATCATAAAAAGAATACCATTTATTTTTCTCTGGTGTCCATCCAAATAATGTTTCAAACAATCCCATGATTATGTTATGAAAATAGGTTATAAAAACTTAACCAAATCAATAGCACCCTCTAACTATACAATGTATCACCAAACTACATTGTTAAGTTAATTGGTCTTTTTGCATAGGTTTTTAAGTTTGTAAAACTTGCCTTTTTTATGACTTCAAAAATTCAAAGACTATTAGAAGGAAGAGACGAACAGATTGATTATGAAAAATTGATTGAGGAATATCCTTGGATAATTCAAGAAAATGTTAATTGTATTTTAAGCCCTGATAGTGATGGTTTGCTTTGTGGTCTTTTAATGTCTTCTCTTCTAAATTGGAAGATTAAGGGCTTTTATGATGGAAAGGTTATGCTTTTAGAAAAAGGTTTGTCTGCGAAAGATTGTGTCTTTTTAGATATGGAGATATTTAGAAAAGATATAAGAAGTTTTGGTCATCATATGCTCTTAGTTAATAAGAATAGTAAACCTGAAAATTGGGGCAATTTTAAAAATTGTATACAGCCAAACAATTTAAGGGAATATGATGGACTACACGATTTTCGGCTAAAATATCCCCTCGCTACTATTCATATGCTTTTAGGGATTTTAGGAAATAAATTTGGAATAGAATTAACAGAAGATTCAATTCCAGCATTATTTTTTACAGATGGGACTTTTAATGTTCTTTTTAGTTATCCAGAAAATGTATTAAATTGGCTTAACTTTTTAAAATATGATGAAAAGCAAAATCCACTAAATACTATTTTTCTTAGTGAGAAGAACTCTGTTCATAAAACAATGATTGAAATGGACAAATTTTTTAGAGAAAGAGACAAAATTAATGTCCCTAAGGAGAGAGGCGATAGGTTAAGAATTTCTGAAAAAGATGGAACACCCTATAACCTTGAAGAAAATGGAGAGAATTATAATTTAAATAAAAATGCTGTTGATAGGATAAAGAAATTTGTAAATACCTTATCAAATTTTACAAAGTGGGATTTTAAAGAAGATAACTGGACTTGGGAAAATTTTAATTTGTTTAGATTTACGAAAGGAGATTTTAAAGGGCAGAAAAAAAGGATTAATGGAAATAATTTTAATGAATTAATGAGTAAAAATCCATTGTCTTGGGCTATGACTTCAGGGGATAATATTGAGTTTACATTAGAAGAGCCAGATAAACTTCCTTAAACTTCTAATTTTTGTTGGTCGTCAAACTCTTCTTTTAGTCTTTGTCTTACTAAATCACAATATTCACCTACAATATCAAAACCAATAAAGTATCTCCCTAATTTTTTAGCCATAACTAAAGTTGAGCCAGAGCCAGCAAAGGGGTCTAAAACGATTCCATTCGGCTCACAGAAACATTGTATAAAATCAAAAGGTATTTGGTCAGGAAATACTGCGGGGTGTTTTCTCTTTAATGGATTTTTATCCCCAGCCATTAAATAATTCCAAATTGTTCCTCTGCATTTCATTGGATTAATTGCTCTTGTTATTGTTGGTTGTGTTTCTCCATTTGTTTTTCTTGCTCCACTCCCAGTCATAACTTTCCCCCCGTGTTTTGACGGAATTTTTAAATTTTCTTTGTCAAAATATCTGGGTCTTTCTCCTTTTAGGAAAATGGGCATATACTCGTGGTCTACTCTAAATCTCTTTGTCCACCATGCTCCCTCAGCCCCATTTTTCCTATAAATCACCGTTTCAAATAATTTAAACCCAATGTTATCGCACCAATCAATTATGGTTTTAAATGAAGTCAAACTTTTTCCGAAATTTTTTGTTTGGTCTTGAATAACCATAATTGCAATTCCACCATCTTTCAAAATCCTAAAAACTTCTTTTCCTGTTGCGTGTAAATCAAAAGATAAATCTCCCTCATAATCTCGTAATTGGTCGTAGGGGGGAGATGTAACAACTATATCCACAGAATTATCAGGAATTTTTTTCATCTGTTCAACATTATCCCCACAATAAACTTCATTCAAATCAAAATCTCCTAATTTCATCTTTTTTCTTCCTCTTGTTTTATATAATATCTTATGTTTCTTCATTTTAAATACTTTGGTTTGATAAGTGGATTAAATCCAACCACTTATTACCATTTAATTTAATATCTGTTGCTAACTCTGAAGGGGTGCAATTAATCCCTTGATGTTTTCTAATGAAGTTATAATAAACAACATATCCTTTCAAAATTGTATCGGCACTTTCTAAGCTTCCGTGAAAACCTCTCATTATTTTTGTTCTATCTCTAACATTATTATGAAACCTTTCTATTGGAACATTAAAGCCCTCGCCATCACAACCTTTTTTAACATTGTGAAACATCTCTCCTCTCTGAAAGTGATAATATCCAAATGTTTTTTTAACTAACTTAGTATAAACTTTCCATCCGTCAGTCGTGATAGTAGTTATATTTCCTTTTGTCTTATATTTTGCACTTTCTAAAACTTCTCTAATTTCTATCTGTCCTCTTGTTTCTTTAAATGTTGAAGCCACAACAAAACGAGTTTTAGTATCAATAGAATCTATTAACCAGTTTTGTTCCCCTATTCTAAAATGAGCTTGTTCATCTACTTGTAATTCATTTCCTACATTCAATTTTAATTTATCTGTAAATTTGCTTATCTTATTTGAATATTTGATAACCCAATTATAAACGGAAACATTAGAAGCATTGTGAGGGAAGAATGCTTTGAGATGTGCTTGGACTTTTCTTGTGCTTAATCCATTAAAGAATAAATCAATAGAAGCCGTTATTTTTTGAGGTGTATTTCTCATCCTATAAAAACCCATTCTAACTATGAATTTTTTATTACACTTCTTACAAAAATATCTCTGCTGTTTTCCGTGTGCTTTTGTTTGAAAAGTTCCACGCTTGATAATGTTTGTAGATTTACAATTAGGACAAACTTTTTTAACTTCTTCTTGTTCTTTAATATTGTGTTTCATTTTAACGAGTGGGATACAAAAAGAAGGGTGTTAGTAGCACCCTTCTGCTTCTTTTTGTATATATACTTTGTTAGTAATATATTATGTAGGTATATATCCTTTATAAATCTTTCCTTTTTAATAATATACGATAGGTTTATATATTAACTAATAATATACTATTATGGCAAAAGTAAAACTTTCAGTCGAGGGGTTTAGGTGTGAGAGGTGTAAACATGAGTGGATACCACGGAACAAAGAAGACGAACCCGCTGTCTGTCCAAATTGTAAAAGTCCTTATTGGAATAAACCGAGGAAGAAAAAAATAAAAAGGAAAGATTTATAAGGTAGCACACATATTAATTAATATGGTATGGTGCAAATATAATATTTTCTTAAATCTTCGGTTGAAGACAGCATAATAAAAAGTCCACCATCCAACCAGCCACACATCCACCCCCGAGAAGGTTTTTGTGTGTCGGTTTAGTCTCGGACGACCCCATCACCTTAATGATAGAATACTAAACCTTTACCCAGACTCCGCAGCTGCTGAATCTTTATTAGAGTCCGTTGCAACGGACTGATTGGAATGTGATAATTGATTTCTGATTTCTGAGATTTTTTTGTTTAGTCTCTCAACATTTTCATTATTTGATTTCATTATTTGAATATCTCCATTAGCAACAACAATAATCTCGCTTCCAGCTTCCAAATCATTTTCTTCTAACCATTTTTTTGGCAAAGTCAAAACTATGGAAGCACCTGATTTTACAAGTCTTCTTTTTTCTACTATTGGTGGGTTTTTCAACTCGAAATCCATATCTAGATAAGAAAAAGATTGTTTATAAGTCTTACTATTGCCGTATTGTCATCGGACTATCATAATTTTATTGCCACTTCAATAAATCAATAGCACCCTCTAACTATACAATGTATCACCAAACAAACCTTTAAAAACCCAAATTATCTACTCCTTTTATTATCAGGTGCGGGGCTTGGAAACAAGTAGTAGCGTAAACTCCTGAAACGAATTATAAAATGGTTAAGAAAAAGGAAGAAACTAAGATTGAAGAAATAAAAAAAGAAGCTTCCAGCGAAGATATTGACAAATCCAAAGAAGACCAGACTATTCTGACATCTCTTGAAGATTACATTAAAACCGCGTCTTACCTTGGAACAAAAGTAATAACCCCTTCAATGAGAAAATATGTTTACAGAAGAAGACTTGACGGCTTAGCGATTTTAAACACCCTTTTAGTAGACAAAAAACTCGCTGAAGCAATTGAATTTGTCAAAAGATTTAAGCCCGAAGACTGGACGCTTGTCTGTAAAAGAGAGTCTGGCTGGCGGGCTGCAAAAATGTTCGCTGAACTCACTGGCGTCAGAACATTCACAAAGAAATATCCTGCAGGAGTTTTAACAAACACAATACTTGACAACTTCATTGAAACAAAAATGATTTTCATCTGCGACCCATGGATTGACAAAAACGCACTCGCTGACGCCAAAAAAGTCCGAATCCCTGTCGTCGGAATCTGCGACACAAACAACCACACCACCGACATCGACATAGTCATAATTGGAAACAACAAATCAAACAAATCCTTGGGACTCTTCTTCTGGCTTCTATCAAAAGAATATTGCAAAGTCTACTTCCCAGAAAAAGAAGTCCCTTCATTGGAAGACTTCGTAGGCGAAGAACTAATCCTTGAAGAACCAAAGAAAAAACGACTCGCCAGAGAAAAGAAAGAAAAAGAACTTAAAAGCGCTGAAGAAGCTATAGAAGAAAGAATGAAAAGACTCTCCGAAGAATCGGACGAAAAAGAAATCAAAGTCGGCGAAGAAGTAAGTGAAGGCGTCTAAATAAAGATAAACCTTAAAACTACCGCTAGAGCTAAACCCAAGATTAAAATCCAAAAAGCTAATTCTTCATCTTCCATTATAATTTGATTTTAAAAACACTTAAATAAATTTATAATGAGTTTGCCTAACCTAAATATCTAAGTCTTCCTGGTCTCGGCTCATAAATCAGCCCTTCTTCAAGTATTTTCTTAATCTCTCCATTTATCACATTTGGAGTGGCTTCCACACTCATTATTATAGTATCAACATCAATTCCCCCCTCACTTTCCGCCTCCTTAATCTTCTGTAATATCAAGTCTTTTATAGGAGAATTCTTGCCTAAAGGAACCTCTTTCCAAGATTTCTGAATTTCCAGCTTTCTAACTAAAAGCCATCTTGGGTCAACCTTTTTCGCAATCTCTGGAATAATATAAAGCTCTCCATTCCACTCTCTTATATTACCTATAACCTGTAAAGTATCCCCCTGCATTATCCCTTTCATAGGCTCAATATCCTCCCCAAAAGCCTTTAACCGAATCTGCCCCGAAGCGTCATCAAGCGTAACTGAAGCATACTTTTTCTCTCCCTCCTGAACAAACTTATCCACACAATTAGCAATAATATTCACCCTCACTAACTTCTTATCTCCCAACTCCAAAAACAGAAACTTCCCCTCATCACTCATAGGTTTCCCCTTCAAAATATCACCTATCCTCATCTTATAAGCAATATTCCTCTTTTTAACTTCTGTCAGTTCCATAATCCCAAAAAACAAAGTAGGTTTTTAAGTATTTATGAGATTAAGTGAATCATTCTATTTATCACACCAAACCTCACGATAAGCGCTGACAAACAGCGCAAAAGAGCAGGAAAAATTTTGAGCGACAGGTTGTCCATTCTTTAAATGGACAGTCGCGTCGTTTCAGAAGAAACGATAATTTTTCTGTAGTAAATACGAAACGCAAGTTTCGCTAACTAAGAAGGTACACAGCTGAGGGAGATATCTCCCTGAGCTACATCCTTTGAATATAACCCCTCTTAGGCCTAAATAAATCCCCTGATTTCAAAAGTTTCCCGACCGCTTCATCAATTTCCTCAGGTTTCATCTTATCTTTAAGTGCCTTCTCCAGTTCCTCAAAAGGAATAAGCTTTCCAATCCTATTTTCAAGTGCCTCAACCATCTCCCTAACAATAGCTATCTTAGTCCTCTGCGAAGCCGAGTTACCGCTAATCCTGTCTATATCAATAGTCTTCGTCTCCTCATCATAACCCACCTGAAGAAGATAGCTTTTAACAAGTTCTATCGCCTCTCTGGCGTCCTGCTTTCTTACCTCTTTGCTTAACCTCATTCTCGCATGTGCCTCTGAAAGACGAACCAAAGCTTCAAGCTGTCTCGCACCTATTGGAATCGGTCTGCTCGCCCCACCACCAAGCTGAGGCTGATTCCTAAGCCCAACATAAAACTTCTTTATCTCCTCAACTGCCTCATCAGTTAAAACAGGATTATACCTCTGCTTTGAGTAAGAAATATACTTCCTCAGCAAATCCTTATCGATAACATCCTGCTTTAAATCCTCCTGCTTATGTTCTCTTAAAACATGAAGTGCAATAGACTCGTCCCTGTCCTTGCTCGGAATATCTCTCATTATAAATATCGCATCAAAACGGGAAATCAGGCTTGGAGCAAGGTTAACTTGTTTTGGAATTGATTGTGTAGGGTCAAAACGCCCGAATTTAGGGTTAGCCGCAGCAAGAACCGAAGTCTGCGACCTTAATGTCGCCTGAACCGTCGCTTTGGAAATCGTGACCGTCTGCTGTTCCATCGCTTCGTGCATCGTGCTCCTGTCTTCCTCGTCCATCTTATCAAACTCATCAATACAAACAATCCCTTTATTCGCTAAAACCATCGCACCCGCCTCAAGACTCCACCCTTTCAGCAGGTCATCTTTCACAACCGTAGCTGTAAGCCCAGCCCCTGTAGAAGACTTCCCAGAAACATACCTTGCCTTAGGTGCAACACCTGCTATAAAACTTAGCATAACAGATTTAGCAACACCAGGGTCACCAACAAGAAGAATATGAATATCACCCCTCATCTTTGTTTCATCACTCCTGCTCTTTTTAACACCACCAAATAACTGCAACGCCAAAGCCTTCTTCACATCCTCATGCCCCCAAATTGAAGGAGCAATACTCCTAGCCATCTTTTGCATTATCTCGGGATCCATCGCAAGTTCCCTAATCGCCCTTTCGTCTTCCTCACCCACATCAATTTCCTCAAAACTCTCATCAAGAGGAATAATATTATTAGCCTCAATCGCCAAGTCAAAACGGGTAAGCATAGCCCCTGAAGAAGATGACAGAGAAATCTCCTTTAAAACCCCTATTATCTTAACCCTACTCCCTGGAGTCGTCCTCATCTCCATTTTAGGGTCAACCAAATCTTCTTTCAGAAAAATATTCATTCTTTTCGGCTGTTCTCCTCCAGTCAAATTTTCAGGTGATTCTTCTATAGTCAGAGCCTGCGCATCAACCATGTCCTTAGAAATCTCCTTAAAACCCCCTCTTCTCCCGCAAGAACACCTTGTCGGCTCCTTAAACTTCTTATCAATTTGCAAAACTGAAATTATAGTCCCACACGAAGGACACTCAAACTTTGCATTAGTAACCTGAGGTCTAACCTCCGATGCCTTTCTCACAATACCCTCTATCCCAATCATCTTCCCTAAATGTTTCGCCCTTATATTCCTAATCAAAAGCTCCTGAGATGCAGAAATACTATCAAACCTCACTTTAGCACTTTTAGGCGTCCATTCCATCTCTTCCAAAGCAACCTCAAGAAGTTGAATAGTCTCCTCTGGCTTCTCAATCAACTGCTCCCCTAAAAAAGGCGAAAAAGCCGAAAAATCACCAAAATCTATGTTTACAACCTTTCCTTCAGACTTAGTCACCTTCCCCACCTCCTTCCTATTTGCCTCAAAAAATGCCTTTGCCTCACTCAAAAAATCATCCTGAGCAATCTTTTTCTCTTCCGCAAAATTCTCTTTTTCCACCATTCAAAACAAAGAAACCCCTGTTATTTAAGTATTATTGGTCTAAGAGATACCATTAACTAAAATATCAATTTTTAACAAATTCTGCCCGCCCAACAATCCCTTTTTCGTTCACCTTTCTGTATACTCCTACAAAATCCCCTCCACAAAAAACCGCAAAAACCTCTCCTTTTATCTCTCCCTTTAAATCCTCCCTAATTAAAGGTTTCCCTGTATAAAGCCTGCCCAAAACCTCTTTTTTAACTTCAACAAAAGGCAAAACCTTCTTAATCGCCTCATCTGCCGAAACAATCATCTCCCTAATTTTCTCCTCCTTCCCTTCCTTCCATTCTTTAATTGCCTCTTCAAACTCATACAAAGTATAAATCTTCTCCTCACCAAATATCCCTGCTCCCGTCCTTCTAAGCTCCGCCATATGAGCCCCTCCAATCATTTCCCCCAAGTCCGAACAAATCTTCCTAATATAAGTCCCTCCCTCAACCTCACAGAAAAAAAGAAAATCCCTTTTATTCTTCCCTTCTAAAAGCCTAAAACTAAAAACCTCCCTCTGTCTCTCAGCCCTCTTCACAGCCGACTTATGTGGAGGAATCTGCTTTATTCTCCCAACAAAATTCTTATTTATAACCTTCTGTAAATCTTCAATGTCCTGCTCTCTATGGGTGTGCAAAACCCCAACATAACTTTTATTATGATGCATAAAATAAGCCGAAAGCTTGCAAGCCCGCCCAAGAGTTATCGGCAAAACCCCAGTAACCTTCGGGTCAAGTGTTCCCATATGTGACGCCTTACTTAAATCCAAACTCCTCCTGACAAAATCCGTAACACTAAAAGAAGTCGGTCCAGACGGCTTATCTATATTTATAATTCCAAAACCTATAAGTTTATTTATCTCTTCCATAATCTTTCATTATACAGAAGTTTATAAAGATTTGACTCTTCTAGTCTCTATGATTGAACATAATGAAAATTATATCTCCGAGCCAGGCAAAAAAGTCCTTCTTGACATAAGAATTTCCCCCGACCAAAGAGCCTATATTGAAGGAGTAAGAAGTTGGCTTGAAGAATCAATGAACCATAAAGAAAGAATATTAGAAGGGATTTGTTAAGCCTTGGATTTTTTCTTTCTCGCCTTTTTTACTTTTGCAGGCTTTTCAGTCTTTCCTTCCTTCTGCTTCACTAACTGCTCTTCAGCAACCCTCATTCTCTCAATAGCAACTCTGGCAACCTCATCATATCTATGCATTCTCCCAGATATATTGTTCAAAAGACTTGACGCCTCCTGACCTGTAAAAGACACTTTTGAAGGCTCAAGTATTTCAATTGAAGAAGGCATAAAATCAAACATTGTGTCACTCAGCCTCGCAAGATTCTCCGTCTCAAAATCAACCTCTGCAAAACAAGTATAAATCCCTTTCTGCCCCTCAATTTCCTTCGGCTCACTCATCTGAATAGAATTAACTTTTATATCTTTAAAAGAATTAAGTGCTCCGACATGCTTCTTAAGAGTCTCACTTATATGTTCTGGCGGATGCCCTGCAATTTCCACAATCATTATTGCCCTAATCATAACAACCCTAACCAAAGCCCTTTTTTAAAACTTCTCCCAAAGCAGAACCACAATTATAAAAATCAAAACAAGAGAAAAAGCATAAGGCAAATACCCAATCATCTTATGACTATTAGACTCGTAAATCACTTCCGTCTCCCCCTCTAAAAGCTCATTTAAGGAAATAAACTCTCTTTCCTTTAAAGAAAAATTAGAATAATTTTCAACTTCTGAAAGATCAGAGATATTACTCTTTTCCACACCCTCCGCCCCAATCCTAAAATCAAAGTACTCCTTTTTACTTCCCTTTCTAAGTATCAAATTCCCCTTAAAATTTCCTTCTTTCTCAATTAACATTCTAACCTCTTCTTCTTCCGAATCCTCAATAAACTCCTTCAGATAATAATAAGCCGACTGCCATTTTTCTTCAGACGGATTAAAAATCTTAGCAACCGTTTTCCCCTCATCTTCAATCTCTACTTTCAAATCATAAGTTCCTTCAATCCCTTCAACAAAAACCTCGCACGTAAACTCTTCATCAACATTAACATAACGCGGACAGTCCAAATCAGCCTCAATCGCACAGACAAAACCCGTAAAAAATAAAATTGCAAATATTATCTCTCTCATCTCATTCTTCCTAAAATATCCTCCGCAGAATTATAAACCACCCTGACCTTATTTTTTTCCTTTGTCTTTTCAGCGACCCAAATCTCACTAAAGACCTTTCTGTCAAGATAAAACCTACACTTTTCCTTTTCCTCTCTGCTAAGAGTCCCATTTACCTTAACCTCCACTCCAATCACTTTGTAAAAACCTTCCTTAACAAATTGAAGAGCAACAAAATCAGGAAAACCCGTCCCAATACTCATCACCTTAGAAAAAGGATTAAATTTCCTTTTCGCAGGAATCACCCTTCCTTCCTCCAAATCAACATTATTTGACCACTTATCAACAATCCACCCTTTTTCCTCTAAATCCTTCCTAACAAAACTCTCAAACTTCCCGCCAAGAGCCTTACTTTTTCTGCCCTTTCTCACCTCGCTCTTCTTCTTACTTTTAGGAAATCCCTTTTCGTCCCAACTCGTCTCATACTCTTCACTCCCCGCCTTCCGAACAACCTCCAAAATTTCTTCTTTCCTCTCATTATCCATAAACGAAATAAAGCCCCAGAATATTTATATTTATGTCTGGTCATCAAAATCTTTAAAAACCAATCCTTGATTATATTCCTATGCCTCAATAGTATAATGGTTAGTACACGGCCCTGTCGCGGCCGGGACCCGGGTTCAATCCCCGGTTGGGGCGTCCGTATATTTTGTCTCGAATTGTGTGCGTCTTTTTTTAATCAAATTCAATTTTGATATCTACTGCAGACCTACGAGGTATTTTTTAAAATGCCTTGCTTAGGTAAATCATGAGTAAGATAGATCCATACAAACACAAGGAGAAATACTTTAACTGGAAGGAAAGAGTTATAGCTAAAGGTGTTCCAGGAATAAGCAAGGCTAATTCTGATACGGTTATAAAATATGTGACGGATATGGAGTCTGGACTTAATGTTTCAATAGTAAGTCAAAAGGGTGCAAGAAGCTATACTCGGTTAAACAATCTAAGGCAAAGACTACTTTTCTTGTCAAAACAATTTGAGACCCATCTAAAGATTGAAGATATGAGGACATTAACCGAAGAACAAGTAATAACTTACTTTACTTCAATGCGTAATGGCACAATAAAAAGAGTAGATGGGGCGGAGTATCAATCTGTTGTGGATTTTGTAAAGAATTTCAAAGCTTTTTGGCATTGGCATATAAAAGTAAGTAAAAAACAAGGAATAGAAATTCCAGACATTACAACAGACCTAGATACTTCAAAAACAAAACCTCATTGGGTTTACTTGACTGAAGAACAAATAAAGAAGCTATGCGATTCAGCGAAGTTTGAATACAGAGTATTAATTATGTTCTTATTTGATTCAGGGATTAGATCGCCAACAGAATTAATCAATATCAAAGTATCGGACTTCTATGACAACTATAAAGAACTAATGATAAGGGATGAAGTTAGTAAGACCTTTGGGAGAAGAATCAAATTATTACTTTCAGCAGAATTAGTTAAAGAGTATGTTCTCAAGAAGAGTCTAAAGCCCGAAGACCATATATTTGACATAAAAGGGCAGACTGTAAATAAATATCTTCAAAGATTAGCAAAACAACTTTTTGGAGACGGGAAAAGTCCCGCTGGGAAGAAATACTCTGACTTGACCATGTACCATTTTAGACACTGTTCTTGTTGCTATTGGCTTCCAAGATACAAATCAGAATCAGCTCTAAAGTATCGTTTTGGATGGAAAAAATCTGACAAAATACACTACTATTCTGAGCTTCTTGGAATGAGTGATACAATATCAGAAGAAGACTTACTCTTAGATGTTACAAAAACTGAACTTGAAAAAAGACTAATAAAGACAGAGAAAGACAAAGGAGTTTTGCAAGACAGAGTTAACTCTATGGAAAAAAGGATGGAGCAGATATTAGCCTACATTAAACAAATGGATTCTAATGTTCCTTGCTCTCCTTCTCAAACCAGACTAACAGAGGTATAGGTTCTTTATTCTTAATTAGATCTTTAACTTTCTTCTCAAATTCTTCATAATTTCTGAACAATAAAACTTTATAAGAAAAGGTTGAACTCTTCTCTTTAAGTTGTCTAAATTCTTTTACTAATTCTGATTTAAATCTTAAAGTGCCCCATGAACGAGTACTCTCGTTATAAGAAAGTCTTCCAGTGCTCTCGACAAACGTTTTAGGGGTTAAGGTGATATTCGCCATGAGTATTAACCTCCCTTTCCCCAGAGACCTAATATTACTAGCATTCCGTTTATGTTAAATGTATTTATTGGCTTTTTTTGACCTTTTGGGAAAGATTTATAAAATAGTCCCAATATGCATTATAATGAAAGACTTTGAAAATTCTGACCTTTCTTGGAAAGAAAAGAAGATATTGAAAGAATTGGATATAGATGCTCGACAAAGTGCCTCTGCTATTGGTAAAACTCTCAAAATGTCAAAGCAAGTTGTGAATTACCATATTGACAATATGATCAAGAAAGGTTTTATCAAAGAATTCATAACTTATGTTGATACTCAGAAACTTGGGTATACTTTCTATAATGTTCTTATAAAGACTAAGTATACGCCAAATAATGAAAAAGAAAAAATTGTAAATAAGTTGAAAGCTATTCCAAATGTTGTATGGCTATCTTCTTTTAGCGGAGAGTGGCAGATGATTGTTTCGGTCTTAGCCAAAGATGTTGGAGAATTTAGTATGTATCTCGACGAGGTTTTAACAGCCCTCAAAGGAAAGTTATTAGATTATAATTTCTTTATAGTAATTAGTGCCTCTCAATTAGGTTATAAAAATATTCATAGCTCAGTTAAGGGAAATTATAATTATCATGCAAAGGTCGGGCATAGAGACATGGCAGACCTCTCAGAAAATGACTTGAAAGTTCTGAAGTTTCTCGCAAATAATGCAAAGATTTCAACTGTTGACTTAGCAAGAAAAGCTCAAATTACCTTAGAGCAGGTTAGATATTCATTAAAGAAAATTGAAAAAGAAAAAGTTGTTCAAGGTTATAAGCCGCTTATTAATGTCGCTAAGATGGGATATCTTTGGCATGTGATGTTTTTGAGATTAAAGACGACAACAGAAGAGCAAAAAGAAGAAATGATTACTTTTCTAAAAACATTACCCGAAATCTTCTATGTTGTTAGAGGAGTCGGCAATTGTAATTTAATGATAGAATTTCAAACAAAAACTTTAGACGAATTTGAGAAAGTTAAAGATTTAGTCACAACAAAATTCAGCCATTTAATCGCCGACGAGAAAACAGTTCAATTAACTGAAGAACATAAATGTACTTATTTTCCTGGAAGTTTTGGTGTTTAAGATTTAGAAAAGATTTATAATATTTAATTAATTAATAAAAAAATGAAAATACTCGTAACTGGAAGCAAAGGATATCTCGGAAAACCATTAGTTGATAAGATAAGTAAAGATTATGAGGTAGTAGAATATGATATTGTGGATGGAGATGATATTGGAGATTATGAAAAATTGTTAGACGCAATTGGGGGTTGCGATATTGTTATCCATACCGCTGCAATTCCTAAGCCTGATGAAACAAAAACCTTTGATGATTATTTCTCAAATAATTGCGTTGGAACATTAAATGTTATTAAAGCCTGCATCGAGAAGGATGTTAAAAAGTTAATCTACATTAGTTCTACCGCCTACTATGGTGCAGAGAGGGGCATTCCTATCAAGTTCCCCCTTAAGGAAGATAATAAGATAGTTCCTATGTATCTAAAAGCTGAGGATATTGAATGTGGTGATGGCAGTTTAGCTTATCCTGAAAGTAAAATTATAGCAGAAAATATTTTGGCATTTTATGGATTAACTAAGAAAATGCAGATCATAATATTAAGGTTTCCAAGAATTGGCGACAAAGAGGGTCCTTATGGTACTAAGGTGAGTATGAATAATGCAATTCAGGGAATCGAGAAATCTATTGAAAATGATGAGACTCTTTGGTATGAGGCATTTAATATTGCTGATGAGTTAGACAATATAGATATTTCTAAGGCAAAAGAGATGCTAGGATATGTGCCTAAAGATTAATCTATTACTCGATACTGCTCAGGCGTCCACCTTGGAGAATTAGTAACCCCTAATAAAAGATTTTGACCGACTATTGAGTACTCTTCTCCCTTAGGTATGTAACACGAATCTTGAGGATTTATTAAAAAATCTCCTCTTTTCGAATGAATTGTTCCAGTTCCAGAAAGCCCGATAAAGATAGTATCGCATTCTAAATTCTTAGCTTTTTTACTGCTTTCTGGATAAGTTCCATCAATTCTCGCTAATGCATAACTTAGGTCTTTGCTTGGATGGTCATGCTCCCAAACTGTACAGGTTGGTGAATTTTCATGTCGCCTAGCGTCCTCTTTTTTTATTAACATGAGAAAAGAAGAGTATTGGAATTATTTAAGGATTATTGGGGTAATTTAGGCATTGTCCGAGACATCATTTAATACCAAGATCCTTCTTTAATGATTCTTTTTCTTTTTTCAACTCGGCAATTCTATTTGCATAATCTGGAAATTCATCTTTTTGCTTATCTAACTTTTCAATTTCTTTTTCTATGCCTTCCAGCATTTTTCTTCTTTCTTCTTGTTTTTCCATTTTATATACCTCCTTCTAGGTTTAGAGAATTTATTAAACCCGCTATTAATGACGGCAAAAATAAGATTAATAATATTGCATACAAGATTATAAATAAATAAGGAATATATTTTTCAAACTTCGTGAAGCAGTAATAACCATTCAAATATTCATCCTCTTTGGTAAAAATTCTTGCAGGTAAATATTCTTCTAGTTCATGAATGACTCTGAACTTGGTGCTGTTTAATCTCTTATATGAACTTAAATTAGAAATCCAAGACAGGCATAATAAAATTCCTATGACTGAGAGTATAACTGCCATTAAAGGTTTTGAGATAATTGATAAATAACCAGCGACAGCAAATAGAGCAGTATTAGCACCCAAATGAAAATTATTTGAAGTCATCCTATTGGAGCTGACTTTTTGGGAACTTTCAACAAATAGTTCATACTGCCTTAATAGGTGTTCTTCTTTATTGCCTTTGTAATCTTTATTTATTAAATCTCGTTTATTTCTTGTCCAGCTCATGTTGTATTTCCTCCATATTCCAATTTATTATTTTTGCATTATGTCTAAGTAAGGGACCTGGAATGGGGTCATTCTTATCCTTACGAATCCTTACTCCTACAACCTTTTTTCCAAGCTCATAGGATTTATTTATTTCCCACAACACCGCAGGTCTTTTATAGGTTTCTGGACCTATCATAACTATTGTTATTGAAGTTTGTTCTATTCTTTCTTCACATTGAGTTTTCCATTTATTATCAAATGGTTTTTTTACAGAATAATCTCTGAATTCCAAGTTAAACTTATCATTTTTAGCTTGATGCCTTAATAATCCTACTTGTGCTTCATCTTCCATATGAAAACTTATGAAAACATTTCTCTTTTGACCAAATGAAAGTTTGGTCTGTTCTCCACTATCCGAAGAATTTAATTTCTGGCTCTTGGATTTTGAAGAACGAACGACACTTCTTGTTGTGCCTCCTCCCATTTACAATTACCTCCTGTGAAAAGTTTAGTCTGATAACTTAAGTTTTTTAAATAACTTGAAAATTCTTTAAAATTATGAAGTGCCGCTTCATAGACGGGGAGATTGTTAGATTTATACCTTTTACTTCCTCTAAATATTATTCTATGTTTGGCATTTACAAAGTGACTATAAGTAATAAAGAGATCGCAGAACGAAAACTCCAACATTCTTTTTGGAGATCCAAGACCATAAACTAAAAGAGTATTTTCTTCATTCTTTATTAAAGAACAAAAATGTTTTGCTTGCTGAATCACGTTTTCATCCCCATTTCTAAAGAAATCCCCTACATGAAAAAGGAAGAGATTAATCCCTAATTTTTTAAGAAAATTCAAATGCAATTTAATTTGGACAGAATTACAACCTTTAACATGACCAATTGGCTTAATTCCCGGACATAAGTCTAGCAATTCTTTAGTTTCAGTTGATAGTCTCACTAACTCTTCCATAGAATCTTTATCCTGCTTTTGATAAGTCCCTCCATCTACGGTTGTGTAAAAATTAGGCTTTATCCCGTTTATAATTTCTGCATATTTCTCTGGAGAAAACTTCCATATAACCTCGTCTCTCATGATTAGAGATAATATAATATTTCCATTATAGTTCAAGAAAGCATGGATTCCTCCACTAGACTTAATTTTATGATAGATTTTATTTGGTTTGCCTGAATTTCTTGATATCAGGTCATATATGGGTATGGTGATAATTGGAGAGTTTATAGCTTTCGCTAACTTTATGCTGTTTTGGCAGTTTAGCCGCACTAATGAAATTATTCCTCTTGTCATTGTTTATCTTTGCTGAGCCTCCTTTTGTGTCCATCTCCTTTTCACCTGCGTTTTCAAATGTAAACTGGGTATTTAAACTTTATTATTCTGTGGAATTTCCATAAATACACGTAAAATGTAAAGCTTTATAAATCAATTTTTACTAAGTTTAATATGGCAGAAAAGGTTGTTATTTCTACAGTATTTAGTGGTAAAGCCATAAAAGTAGTTATAAAAAATCTAAAACCCGACAAGCTTATTCTTGTTGTTGATGACCCTATACACGAAACAAAAAAACAGACTATTGACGAATTAAAAGAAAAGTTTAAAGGGATATTTAATATTGAAGTAATGAAAACTTCTTTGTATGATATTCCTGAAATTATGAAAGCAGTCACAAAAAAGATTGATGAGGAACACGATAAAGGGAACGAGATAATACTTCATATAACTGAAGGGAGAAAGATTACCTCATTGGCGTTATTATTTTCAGGTTATGCAAGGAAGGATAAAGTTTCAGAATCTTACTATGTCGAGGAAGAAGGGGATATAATGTTAGCTCTTCCAGTTGTTGTTAAGTTTGACATAAGCGACAATAAGAAGAAATTTTTGCAAGAAATAGAAAAAGGAAATACGGATCTAGAAAAAATAAAGAACAGCCTAAACATAAAAGAAAGTGCAACTTATAAGTATTTGAAAGAATTAAAAGAGGAAAAGTTTTTAGAAGATACTAAAGATTTAAAGTTGACTGAGGTTGGGAGAATTGTTTCTATTTAAATTAAAATGGTAGTTTATTCCCACTCTAGACTCTCAACTTTTGAAAAATGCCCCTATCAATACAAATTAAAGTATGTGGATAGAATAAAGCCAGAAATTCCAGAGACAATAGAGAATTTTATGGGTAAGAGGGTTCACGAGACCTTAGAAAAGCTTTACAAAGACAAAAAAGACTTTAAAAGAATCTCTAAGTCGATGATTCTAAAATATTATAAGGACTTATGGGACAAGGAATTCTCAGAGAATATCTTGATAGCAAGAGAAGACATGAACGCCGAGAATTACAAGAAAAAAGGTTTGAAGTTCATTGAAGATTATTATGATAAATACAAACCCTTTGACCAATTAACCATTCTAGGTCTTGAAACAGATGATAGGATGACTTTGCCAGATGGAAATCAATGGTATGTCAAAATCGACAAATTGGCTTGTGATAAAGAAGGAAATTACTATGTTTGCGATTATAAGACAAACAAAGACATGAAGACCCAAGAAGAGGTAGATTCTGATAGACAACTAGCCCTTTATTCAACCTGGGTAAAGGATAAATTTCCTGATGCCAAATCAGTAAAATTAGTTTGGCATATGTTAGCTTTCAATAAAGAAGCAGTTAGTGAAAGAAGCGAAGAACAGCTTCAAAAATTACAAGAGGAAGTGTGTAATAAAATAAAAGAAATTGAATCGGCTACGGAATTTCCAAGAAATCAAACAGGGCTTTGTAGCTATTGTGTTTACAAAGAAATGTGCCCTAGCTTTAAACATCAAATCGAGTTAGATGCAAAAGAAGATGTTAAGGAATTCAAAGAAGACGACGGATTAAAATTAGTAGATACTTTCTCTGAATTAAAATCAAAATTAAGAGAACTGCAAGAACAAGAAGAAAAGATTAAGGCAGAGATGATTGAATTTTCAAAGCAGAAAGGAATTGATATAGTCTATGGAAGTAATATGAAGGCCTCTGTAAAGGACTTAAAAAAAGTAGTTCTTCCAGAAGAAAAATCTGAGATTATAGAACTATTAAAAAAGAAAGGTGTCTGGGAAGAATTTGTTATGTTAAATTATTCTAGATTCAATGCCCAAGGAAGAAAAGGCGAATTAGATTCAGAGATAATGCAGAAAATTGAGATGGGCGAGGATTGGAGAATAACATTAAGTAAACGAAAGGACGTGGAGGAAGAATAACCTTATATAAGACTAAGAGGTTAATAGAATATGGCAACTGAAATAAAATTATGGCAAGTAGAAGGCGGGAAGTTAGTCCCTTCAGAAATAAGTATGGCAGAAGCCAAAAGAACAGAGGTAAACGACTTAGAAAAGTGGATAAAAAGTAATTCAGAAATTTTGGGAAATGATATAGCTTTAATCGGAGAACAAATTATGACTAAGAGAGGTCCCTTAGACTTCTTAGGAATTGACCGTTCAGGAAACTTAGTTATAATTGAACTCAAGAGAGATAAGCTTCATAGAGAAGCCCTAGCTCAAGCAATTGATTACGCTTCTGATCTAAGTTCTTGGGATTATGATAAACTAAATCCCGAATGCGAAAAATTTACTGGAAAGAGTATATATGATGTCTTAAGGGAAAACTTTGACCTAGAGGAATCTTCACTTGAGGAAATCTCCTTTAATAATGCCCAGAAAATTCTTCTTGTGGGAACGGGTGTTGACGAGTCGCTTCAAAGAATGGTAGAATGGCTATCAGATAAGTATGATATTAGTATTAATGTTTTAATCCTTAAGTATACTAAAACAAAAAGAGGAGACGAAATCTTAGCTAGGACTACAATTATTCCTGAAGAAGTTGAACAAGAAAAAATGCAGAAACATCAAAAGAAGATTTATGCAGAAAAAAATAATGTCAGGAAAGAATTTTGGGAACAATTACTCGAGAAAATAAATAAGAAATCTAAACTTTTTTCTAGAATCTCCCCAAGTGTAAATCATTGGATAAGTGCAGGATCTGGAAAATCAGGGATAACTTATAATTTTGTTATTCTGAATAGTTATGCTGGATGTGAACTCTATCTAGATCGGGGAAAAGACTATCTTGATCCAAATGTAAACAAGATAAGATTTGACAAACTTCTTGAAAACAAACAAGAAATAGAAGATAAATTTGGAAAACCCCTAGACTGGGAGAGATTAGACGAAAAAAGAGCTTCTAGAATCGCTATAAGATTCCCAAATATGAGCTTAAATGATAAAGACCATTGGGGCGATATACAAGAAGAACTTGTTGAACATATGATAAAACTTGAATCCGCTTTTAGAAAATATATCGGAGAGTTGGAATAAAAATGTTTGAACAAATATTTAAAAGAATTGACGACATATTATGGAAAGATGCGGGGTGTGGCAGTGAATTGGATTATGTTCAGCAAACCTCTTGGATTTTATTTCTAAAATATCTAGATGATTTCGAGAAGGATAAAGAAGTCTCAGCAGATTTATCTGGAAAATCCTTCAAGAGGATAATCTCCGAAGAGTTTAGTTGGGAAAATTGGGCATGTCCAAAAAATAAAGATGGGAAACTAGACCATCATAAAGCATTGACTGGAGACGATTTAATCTCTTTTGTTAACAATAAATTATTTCCTTATCTTAAGAAGTTTAAATCAAGTGCTGAAAGTCCAGACACCATTGAATATAAGATTGGTGAGATTTTTGGAGAGCTGAGAAATACGATTGCTAGCGGTTACAATCTCAGAGAAGTTGTTAATTTAATTGATGAATTAAGATTTCAGACCAGCGAAGAAAAACATGAGATGTCTCATCTATATGAAAGCAAGATTCAAAACATGGGTAATGCAGGAAGAAACGGAGGAGAGTATTATACTCCAAGGCCTTTAATTAAGACGGTTGTTAAAGTTGTAGATCCAAAAATAGGAGAAAAGGTTTATGATGGGGCTGTTGGTTCCGCAGGTTTTCTTGTTGAAGCTTTTGAACATATGAAAAAAGAGGATAGAAGCACAAAAGCCGACGAGATATTACAAAAGAAGACATTTTATGGGAAAGAAAAGAAGGGGATTGCATACATTATTGGAACTATGAATATGATTCTGCATGGTATAGAGTCTCCAAATATTGAACACACTAACACTCTTTCAGAAAATGTAAGAGATATTCAGGAAAAAGACAGATTTAATGTGGTTTTGGCAAATCCCCCTTTTGGCGGAAAAGAAAGAGTAGAAGTTCAACAGAATTTTCCAATTAAGACAAGCGAGACAGCTTTTTTATTCTTACAACATTTCATCAAAGTATTAAAAGCAGGTGGCAGAGCAGGTGTCGTAATAAAAAATACTTTCTTGTCAAACACAGATAATGCCTCTATTTCTCTTAGAAAACATATATTAGAAACATGCAATTTACATACAGTTTTAGATTTACCTGGAGGAGTCTTTTCTGGGGCAGGAGTAAAGACCATTATTTTATTCTTCGAGAAAGGAAAACCTACAAGAGATGTTTGGTACTATCAACTAAATCTTAATAGAAATTTAGGAAAAACAAACCCTTTAAGTGAAAAAGACTTAGAGGAATTTGTAAGATTACAAAAAACTAAGGGAGACTCTGAAAATTCTTGGAAAATAAATATTAATGATCTTGATTCAGAAACATATGATTTATCTGTAAAGAACCCAAATAAAAAAGATGACTCAGTATCAAGAGAACCAAAAGAGATAATAGAAGAAATTGGAGAACTGGATAAGAAATCAGCTGAAATCTTGAAAAAAATTAAGGGGTTGATTTAAAAGATGGAAGAGAAGACAGAAGGACTCAAAATAATAAAAGAAGAGGCAGTCTCGGATAAAAATAGAGAATTTATCAAGGGAGAACTGGTCTTAGAAGACAATAATGATAAAACGGTTTTCCACTTTGTTAACACTGAATATGAAATAGACTTTCTTACAAAAACGGTTTTAAAAAAAGAAGATAAAACCGTTTATCATTTATTGAAAAGAGAATGGGGCGGGAAAAAGGTTATCTCGAGATATACGACTATAAAAAGAATAATCTTAGAAGGGTTGAGTAATAAATTGCCTGGGGGCTTCTCGCAGACTCCAAGTAAAGGGTATGCTCCAACAGGGTTGTTAAAACCATTGATGAAATTTATAGATGAAAATTCTGGAGTTGAAGAAATTATTTTATCCAAGAAAAAGAATACATTATTAGCAGGAAAGCAACTTATACTAAACCTTAACGACCTGGAAGATTTCAGAAAAAACACAAGTTCTTTAACAAAAATAATGAACGAAAAAAATAGGGCATTTACTCAAAATTATTTTGCTGAAAGATTTCCAAAGTATTTTTCAAAAACAGAAGAAAGATATCAAAGGGGAACATTGTATAGATTATTAAGTCAGTATCAGAATATAGATAAGAAAATAAGCCCCGACGATAAAAATGCCTTAATTAGATTATTCAAAAAACTATCTATTTCTGAAAGAAAAATGCTAAAAAGGCAAGATTTAATCTTGCAAATGGAAGAAAATGAAAAGAAAATGATGAGTGATGTTCTGGATGAATTTGAAAATTTAATATCCCTCAAAAGAATTAAAGAACAAAGATGGCAAAATTTCTTTAAGAAAAATGCTTGGATATTCTCACAGTTGTTTGCCCATCCAGCAGTTTTATTTAAGGATGAAGCATATGTTGGAGGGAAGACGATACTAGATGAAAATGGAAAATATGTAGATTTTCTTTATGCAAAAAGTTTAACGAAAAACTCGGCGTTAATCGAGATAAAAACGCACACAACAAAGCTTCTTGCTTCAAAACCCTATAGGGGAAAAAATGTTTATCATATGGAAAAAGACTTAAGCGGAGCGATTGCACAAATATTAGATCAAAAATCTGTGTATCTGAAGGAATTTTATGAGACTACAAAAGGAACAGACTTAGGAGCTTTTGACCCTAAATGTATCCTGATAATAGGAAGATTTTCTGACCTTAATAAGTATCAGCAAGAGTGTTTTGAGTTGTTAAGGGCGGGATTAAAAGACGTGGAGATTATTACCTTTGATGAACTCTTAACAAAAATAAAATCTATTCTAAGCATATTTAAGAGTGACTTAAATGAGGAGAAAGAAAAGATAGGACAGATAGAAAAAATTGTCAAGAAGAGTGTGAAGAAGAAAAATGGATAACGAACAAATAAACGTTATAGCTAATAAAATTGCTCAATATCGTGGAGTAATTATTCATGATTCAATAAGTATCGAGGCAATGCTCGGAGCTATAATTGCAATTTATTTTGTAAAAGACAATAAAAATAATGAATTCAATCGAAAAGTTATTGATGATGAATATTTTTCTTTTGGTCTAAAGATTAGGGTCTTAGAGAAGTTAAATTTTGAAGTATATTCTCAATTTTTTGAAGATATAAGAAGAATGAATAATATTAGAAATATCTTTGCTCACCACGTTCCGACATTAGATGAGGGGTTTATACAACAAAATTCAAAAGACGGAAAAGTTGAAACAAAATACATGTCGGATTTACATAAGGAATTCTTGGAGAAAATAAAGAAAGTTGATGAACAACTGCATAAAATCTTCTTTAAGGTAATTGAAGAAAATAAAAAGGAGAAAGAAAAATGATAAGTGAAAAAGAAATAAATGCAATAAAGCTTTTTAATGAAAAAGCAGAAAAGCTTTTTAATTTAAGTTTCACTAAGAAATTAACTAACTCAGGGTATAGTTTTAAGTTTAATAAAGATCTGGGAAGGTTAGATGGTTCTATAAAGGGTCCTGATGATGAAGCTATTGACGCATTTATAACGACCCTTAGATTTTTTATTCAAGATAATGAGCCTTCATCTCAAAGGAATCTAGCCAAGATTTACTCTAAAAAATTAGTACCCAAGAATTTAGCAAAAGAATTTAGTAACGCAAGAAAAGCTACGAATACATTTCTAGATTCTAAGTCTATATTTACTATTAATGGAGAAAACGTAACTAATAGGAAGATTTTCAATGTTTTTGTCTATGGGGGAATATCTCATTCAAGTTATAAAAAGACTTATGATTCTTGGAATAAAAATTTTCTATTATTTATACCATTAAAAAATGAATTTGTTACAATAGTTTCATTGGTCTTTAATAATATTCTGTATATAAAAAATTTAAATTCTGAATTACTTGATTTTCTTTCTAAAAATGAAAAATAACTGGCAAATAAAAACACTAGGAGAAGTCTGTGAAATAATCAATGGCGGAACTCCAGATACAAAAAAGAAGGAGTATTGGGATGGAGAAAATTTGTGGATAACTCCAAAAGATATGGGGAAGCTAAAAAGTATTTATGTAGGGGATACTTTCAGAAAATTAACTGAAGAAGGGATAAGAAAATCTTCTGCTACAATTATGCCAGAAAATTCCATAATTTTATCTTCAAGAGCCCCTATAGGGCACCTTGCAATAAACACAAAACCAATGTCTACAAATCAGGGATGCAAAGGAATTGTACCGAAAAAAGGAATGGATACTAAATTTATTTATTATTTTTTAAAGAAATCAGTTAAATTGTTAAATGAATTGGGAAGTGGAACAACATTCAAAGAATTATCTGGAACAAAACTTTCATCAGTAGTTTTGCCCGTGCCTTCAATCGAAACCCAAAAACAAATAGTAAAACTCCTAGATGAAGTATTCGAGTCAATTTCTAAATCAAAAGAAAACGCAGAGAAAAACCTCAAAAATGCAAAAGAATTATTTGAATCATATTTAGAAGAAATTTTTTCTAAGAATAAAAAAGATTGGGAACAAGAAAAATTAAAAGACGTTTGCAACTTATCTGCGGGAGGAGATGTGCCAAAAAATAATTTTTCAAAAACAATGACTGATAAGTATACTGTGCCAATTTTTTCAAATGGAATAAATGGAAAGGGTTTGTATGGTTATACGGATATAAAGAAAGTGATTGAACCAAGTATAACAATTTCTGCAAGAGGAACAATTGGTTATCCAGAAATAAGAAAAGAGCCTTTTTATCCAGTAATTAGACTGATTGTTGTAACTCCTAATAAGAAAATGTTAAATTTAGATTTTTTAAAATATTCCTTAGATAGATTAAATTTTGTTAAAAGTGGCACTTCTATCCCTCAACTAACTGTTCCAATGATTAAAGAATACGAGATTCATTTTCCAAAATCCCTTGAAGAACAAAAAACAATAGTCCAAAAATTAGACTTGTTATCAAAAGAAATAAAAGAACTTGAATCTATCTATGAGCAAAAGGTTAAAGACCTTGAAGAACTTAAAAAATCAATGCTACAAAAAGCCTTTAGTGGTGAATTAACGAAAGAATGAAATGGTAAACATAAAGGAAGCACAAACAAGAAAGGATTTAATTGACCCAAAATTAGCGGATGCTGGATGGGATACAACTAATCAAGATATAAAAGTTATTTGCGAATACCCTATCGCACCAGGAAAAATTGAAGGGCAAGGAAGAAAAAGAAATCCTAAATCTGCTGATTATGTTTTAGAATACAAGGGGAGAAAATTAGCAGTCATTGAAGCAAAAAGTGAAGACCTAAGCGTTTCAGAAGGGGTTATGCAAGCTAAAGAATACGCCCTTAAACTTAATTTACAAACCGCCTTTTCTACTAATGGGAAAGAAATATATCAAATTGACCTAAAAACAGGAAAAGAGAGTTCAGTTGATTCATTCCCTGCCCCTGATGATTTATACAAAAAAACATTCTCAAAACACGATGAATGGAAATCGAGATTCGATGAGGTTCAAAGAGGCGGAAAATATGAGCCTAGATTCTATCAAGAAATTGCAATTAACAAAGTCTTAGATGCAATTGCGGAAGATAAGGATAGAATGCTCCTTACTCTTGCAACAGGTACAGGAAAAACAGTTATTGCTTTTGAAATTGCTTGGAAGTTGTTTCATGCTAGATGGAACTTAAAAAAAGATGGAAAAAGACAACCAAGAATCTTATTTTTAACAGATAGAAACTTTTTAGCTAATCAGGCATTTAATGCTTTTTCTCCTTTCCCAGAAGATGCACTTGTTCGGGTTAAACCAAATGAGATAAAAAAGAAAGGAAGAGTTCCAACAAACGGAAGCATATTTTTTACAATCTTTCAAACATTTATGTGTGGCAAAGATAACTCTCCTTATTTTGGTGAATATCCAAAAGACTATTTTGACTTAATTATCATAGATGAATGTCATAGGGGCGGAGCAAATGACGAAGGTAACTGGAGGGCAATCATGGAATATTTTTCTCCTGCATTCCAATTAGGTTTAACTGCAACACCTAAAAGAAAAGAAAATTCCGATACATACAAATATTTTGGAAAACCGCTTTATGTTTATTCATTAAAAGAAGGTATTAATGATGGTTACTTAACGCCATTCAAAGTAAGAAGGGTAAAAACCACTATGGATGACTATGTTTATACTAGTGATGATGAAATCATTGAGGGTGAAGTAGAGGAAGGTAAAATATATGAGGAAACTGATTTTAATAGAATTATCGAGATTAAAGAAAGGGAAGAGAAAAGAGTTAAGATATTCATGTCTGAAATAGACCAAAATGAGAAGACTATTGTATTCTGTGCTACTCAAGACCATGCGGCTGCTGTAAGAGACTTAATTAATCAACATAAAAAAAGTAAGGAGCCTAACTATTGTGTTAGGGTAACTGCAAACGATGGAGCTCAAGGAGAAGAATATCTCGAACAATTTCAAGATAATGAAAGAACAACTCCTACAATTTTAACAACCTCTCAAAAACTATCAACTGGCGTTGATGCTAAGAATATTAGAAATATTGTTTTAATGAGGCCGATTAATTCTATGATTGAGTTTAAACAAATAATTGGAAGAGGAACAAGAACCTTTGACGAGAAATATTTCTTTACAGTTTATGATTTTGTTGAAGCTTATAAAAATTTTAACGATGAAGAATGGGATGGAGAACCTTTAGAACCCGTTATTTTGGATAAAAAAGAAGTCAAAATGAAAGTAAAAGAACCAGAAGAAGAGTATGTTAAAGAAAAGAAAAAGAAACTTAAAATTAAACTATCTGATGGAAAAGCAAGAGAAATACAACACATGGCTACAACTTCTTTTTGGTCAAGTGATGGAAAACCTATATCTTCTGAAGAATTCCTAAAAAAGATGTTTGGAGATTTACCTAATTTCTTCAAAAGCGAGGAACAACTAAGGAGGATTTGGGAAAGTCCATTAACAAGAAAAGAATTCTTACTCAGACTTGCAAACGGAGGGTATGGGATTGAAGAGCTTAAGAATCTACAAAAATTAGTGGGTGCTGAAAATAGTGATTTGTTTGATGTTTTAGAATATATTTCTTTTGCAATAAAGCCTATAAGTAGAGAAGAGAGAGTTGCAAAAGCTCAAGAGCAGATTCTTGATGATTTAGATGATAGACAAAAAGAATTTTTAGAGTTTGTATTGTCTAAATATATTGAATCTGGAGTAGAGGAGCTAGACCAAGAAAAATTACCTGCCTTGTTGAAACTTAAGTATAATGAAGTTAGCGATGCAACAAAAACTCTGGGTGGAGTAAGCAAGATAAAAAATACATTTATTGGATTCCAAAAACATCTTTATGCAATTGTGAAGAAATAAAACAAATACCCACCAAAAGAATATCTAATATGAAACGAATACTCTTATTTATTTTACTTAACCTCATTCTGATAAGTTTTGTTAGTGCAGATTACGTAGAGGATTATAAAAGTGAATTTAGTATCAAAAATGAATCTTGCAAAGTAATCGATTCTTTTGTGTATGATATCTCAGATCCTTGGCTTTTTAACTCTAAACATAAGTACACAACTTTTCCCGTAATTTATGGTTGTTGTGAGGGTGAAGAATGTGTCTCAGTTATCTTTGATGGAAATCATAAAGCTTTTATTAGTAATTATTATATGAGGGAAATCGTAGACCTGAACTATATAAGGTACAATATTCATAATGGAAACTTATCGGAGAAATATTTTGAGGTTGCGGGTTTAGACTTCTGTGATTATTTTGGTTTTAATGATGCTAAAAAAGAAACCTTAAATTTAGCTTCTGAAGTAGTAGAATCTGGAGCGTTACTCGTTGGAACTCAAAAATCATATCAGGTTGCCAAGTCTATTAAAACGGCAAGACAAATTGGAGTTATAGGCAGATTTAACCCCACTTCATTAATTGCTGGAGTTGGCTGTGGTTATGATAATAAAAAATTAAATCTTGCTTTAGAAAATATAGTCTTACTTAATGCTTATCTAAATAACATAAACTGGGGGTACAGCCAAGAAGGATATATTCAAGAGTTAACAAATTCTGCTTCGCTTTCTAAAATATATCTTAAGGAATATGTAGAATCCCCCACAGCTATGGCGAGGGGAGCATTTAACTGGATTCTTAATGCATTTAAGTTCATATTTGGGGTCGCACAAAATCCCACCAAACATCAAGAGATTGAAAAAACAGAATATCAAGTAGCTCAAGATACATTAAAACAAATATCTAATTATGATTTTTATTTCAACAATCCAAACAAAGAGCAAATAATACTTGAAAGTAATAATCGAGTTTCTTTAAAAGTAATTGAGTTTAATGAAACATATGTATCATTTTTAATGAAGTATAGCTCAATTAAAATCAAAAAACCCTCTTCCTTAAAGGTATCATTTACAAATATCTTTTACGAACCCAACTATAATCTAACTGAGGGTCTCGATTGTTGGAAAGTATTAAAAGAGCATAAGAAAGATTCTGAAGAATATTATAAGATTTACAAGTTTAACTCAGCGATAAATTCTTTGACAGGATTAGATCCATTTATAAATTGTTCAGAGCAATTATTCATTAGAGAGAATTCTATTGAAAGACACTTTGATAGAAATTGGCTGTACTTCTTGATTTTTTTATTAATTGTGATTGCTGTAATTAAAAGAGACTTTATTATAAATAAAATTCGTCACCTCTCCTAACACTATCATATACTTATGGTGACGATTTCAATATTTTAATGATTTTATCGAATATAAAATAGTTTTTACGTGGATAATCAAGGTGACTTTTTTCTAGCGTTTTTTAGCAAACTGTCGATTTTACTTTTAACAGATCGTTTATCTTTAGTCTGAGCAATCTTTGCATATTTAGATGCAATCTTTCTATTTGTCACAACAAAGAACCATCTATCTGAATATTCTTTATTGTTTCTGTCAATCTTTTCCATCAAAGCTTTTTTATTTGTCTTAAGAAGTTTACCTGTTTCAATTTCAATTCCGTATTCCTTATTATTAATCATAAAAGTTATGTCAGGTTTTTTTGTTTCAGGAGTTAAGATGTTTCTTATTCCATCCTTCTGTTTCAAATAGTTAAAAATATCAAAAGTCAAAAAACAATGAGGTGCAGTTTCATTAAATCTTGGCTTAATCAGATATTTTTCTTTTTTGTTTGAGAAAATGCTTTTATAATCTTCTTCAACAAATCTCTTTTTAGAGAGATACTCTTTCTCGGCTTTAGATAAATTCTTAGTTAAATGAACTCTTTGACTAGCATCTACCTGCACATTAATCTTTTTGGTTTCATTTTCTTCTTCTATTTCATTTTCTAGGATTTCATCGGCATTAGTTGTAATTTGTTTATGCTCCTCACTTGAGGCTACGATTTTCAACTCAGAGTGCTCGTCTTCCATTAAGAGTATGCCTTCTCCAACTCCCGCAGTAAGCAAAGCAATTCTTTCAACATTACTTAAGTGAAAGACTTTCTGAACTCCTTCAATTACTGCAGGTTTTTGCCTAAGTAAAATAGTGTAAGAAGAGTTAGCAAGTGCAGACCTTCCTGCCTGAGAATTAAGCATTCCCTCAACTTCCTGATTAATCAAAAATAGCCCCATATTAAACTTTCTACAAGTCTTTACAATTTCAAAGATATAGGAAGCTTCTTCTGCATGGCCAAGCAAAGACCAGGCTTCATCAATGACTAACAACTTTCTTTGAATATCCTTTTTCATCTTCATATAGACATAATCAAGAACCAGAAACATAATAGTAGGCTTAACCTGTTTGGGCATATTTCCTATATCAAAACACACGAAATCGTTTTGAAAATCTATGTTTGTGTGCCTGTTTAGAAAGGAGAAAACTCCGTCCACATATATCCTCAAACGGTTTACAAGGCTTCTGAGGGTATTTTTCTCTAGGTTTATAGCTTTCTTCTCCATTTTCTCCAAAATTCGCAAAACATCGACCAAAATTGGAGGTTCATTAGACCAGCTTTCTTTGTCATTCATATAAATGCCTTTTTTCTCATAGCTTTCAGTTAAAGCCTGATCAATAAAGGATTTTTGAGGCTCAGTTAAAGCCCCAAGCATTACAGGCATTAAATCCATCAAAGAAAGTCGTTTTTCAGCATAATCATGTCCCATCAAATCCAAAGGGTTAATTATTGTGTCCGATGTTCTAGATAGATTAATTCTTTGACCTTCAAACTTCTTGACTATATTCTTATATTCGCTTTGAGGGTCAATTACAATAACCTTAGTTCCATTAAGCAAATGCCTAGTAATGAAAAGCTTAGTCATATAGCTCTTACCTGCTCCAGAACTCGCCAAGCACATTCCATTTGAATTAGACAATTTGAATATATCTCTAATTATGGGAATGTTGTTTTTATTAAGTCCAAACCAAATCCCTGTTTCATCAAATTTAAAGAATGATGAAGTGAACGGAAAGAATGCTGAAAGTGCAGAGGTTGTAATATTCCTCGTCATCCCTAAGTAATCTTTTGCCAAAGGTAAACAAGACTTAAATCCTTGAATCATCCTAAAATTTGGATGTCTTGGAATAATCAATAAGGAATTTAGTTCTGATTCTATCTTCTTGCTTAGAAGTCTGAGCCCTTCAAGGCTTTCTGCTCTACAATTGATATAAAACCCTAAATGAAAGAGTTTCTCATTTCCCTTTTGTAAGTTTTCTAAAACTCCTTTAGTGTCTTTATACTTTATCTCAAGGCTAGGATTAAACTGATTCTTTATTTTAGCTGAATAAAGGTCTGCTCTTTGTTTTTGAAGTTCCCTATTAAGTAAGATTATCGTTTGTTCGATAGTTTGGGGGTTTATGTGTAAAGAAAAATCAAAATTACCAGAACAACTAATTAATCTATCTAAGAAACCCTTTTCAACTGACCGAGGGTAGCCGTGTGCATAAATTACTTTATGGAATTTTCCGTCAATTTCTAAATAGTCTGGGGAGTTCTTTATTGATTTTGGAATCATCTCATCAGAATCAAAAATCTTGGAGAATACTTTTCTTATCTCTAAGCCCTTTAGTCTCTTGGTTTTAAGATTAAGACTATGCAGTCTTTCTTCGCATAGTCTTATTTGAATCTCAATATCTGCAACCTCGGGAATCACGACATAAAAATTCCTATTCATCGCACTATTCTTTTCTATTAGGTCTTTCATATGCTTTCTATAAGAATCATAAATCTCCTGATTTCGGGGATTGTTAATTTTAGTCTTTAATTTCTTAAGGTAAACTTCTAAGTCAAGAGTCTCCGTTGTCATTAGAATCTGAATTGGAAAATCAATCGAATTAAGGAGCTTTTGAAAAGTTAACATAATTGTTTCTTGTTCTTTTTGAGGTTTAATCCCAAAGTTTATTGAGTCTACCATTAAGATCGCAATCTTTCTTTTTTTATCCATAAATAAAACCCTCCTGAATCTCTCCAATTCCTAAAGCAGACTTAATTTTATCTGGCTCTTTTAATTCCCTAAGTTTAAACCAAGTATACCAATCTCTCAAGTGGGTTGATAAGTCAAAAAACATAAATCCTGAGGCTAAAAGTGCAGGAATACAAGCTAAAAATACCCTAACATAGATACTTGCATTTAACTTAAACAAAAAAGAAAACACAAAAGGGAAAAACACCATAGCATAAGCTAGCTGAGGAAATGTTAATCCAAATACAATTTTCTCTTTATACTCTAGTTGTTGAGGTATTTCATACATTTTAATCTCCTGAACCCATTACAGTTACAATTTGAGTTACTGGTCTGGAATTTGCAGCCTTGAAGATTACGAATATTACTAGGAATAGAGTAAGTAAATTAACCAAACTAAATCCTCCAATCATCACAAGAATTTTCATACTCGAGAAAGCTTCTGTTTCTAGAAACTTAGAAGATGCCAAGAGTATTATTGAGTAAAAGAAAGGTAATGCAATTAAGACTCCAAGATAATTTATTATTAACTTTCCATACGCTTCTAATGGCTCAATAAAATAGAGGAATATTCCAATTGCGAAGAAGATTACCCCCATGCCTACAAAGATATATCTAATTGCCAAGAATATTAGCGTGATAACTAATATTATCACATATGGAATTATCATCACTAGTTCAAGACCAATGTTTGCAAATCCATCTGAAGTAACTAAAAAGAAACTTTCAGGTATCATTCCATAAACTACCGCAGTCATTGAAGCAACAACCTGCAATATTAACTCATAAAGGAAAAAGCTTGTCTGAATTAGAACCATCATCAAGATAGTATTCATTAAACTTCTCTTTGCTTTCTCTCGCTGTTCAGGAGAATAACCAGAAACTAAAAACCTAAATCCTACAATTAAGAGGAGTATACCATAAAACAATGAAAGCATGTAAATTATTATCGACCAAGTTCCTGCGAATATCTGAATATTGACTGGCTCAACCATCAGATTATTAATTAAAGCTAAAAGTGGCTTGACTGGAAGATTCAAGATATAAATAATGAAATTAAACAGGCCTTCGACTAAACAAGTTCCTAGATTAGTAATCCCACAAGAACTCATATAAACCTCCACAGAAAATAACTCTTAAGAAAAGCATAGATTACATATCCAAAGACAGATAGCGATGAAAGGTCAATCAAGAATTTTTTATTATCGTCGCTAATCAGGTCTACTTTTTCAGGTTTATTTAATTGAATAGTTGGAACTGGCTTATTCACAATAGATTCAAAGTTTCCGTTTAATGTTCCGCCATTATCAATCATCTCCTGAATAACAGAATCTTTCTCTGACTGAGACCAAGGCTGACCTTCAAGGTATTTACAAACTTTCTTATTCTCACCATCAAGAGCAGTGCAATTGAAGGCGGTTGCTAAGGGTAGTGCCAAAGCAACCGCCATTAAAAAAACAAACAAATTTTTCATTTGCATTTTGCTTATTCTCCTAATATCAGATCTACAACGAAAGGTGCCGCCCAGATAACAATTAGACCCACGATGACATACATCACCATGTTCTTGGCTTTCTCTCGTTTGCCTGGATCTGAACCGCTTGAGATATAGGTGACTCCTGCGAAGAGCATCACTAATCCCGCAATTATAGTTGCCGCATATTTAACGAGATTGTAAATGGTTGTCAGAGGCAAGAGAATCTGTTCAAAGTCAGACTCATCTGCAGCTGCAACCATCCCAATCTGCGTCAATACAAGCAACACGAATATTGCTAGCGGAAGGACTTTCAGCATTCTTGGTTTAGTTTGGTATGGTTTTTGTGCCATTGTAATACTTCCTCTAATTCCTTTTTCTTCGGATACTTCGCCTTCAAGACTTCATAACAAGTTTCACAAATTTCAGCTTCCTCATCTTCAAGGTCTGCTCCACAAATAATGCATTTCATAATTTTCTTAACTAAAAGAAATATAAATAGCTCCGAGGCAGGAAACATGTACATTTTCCTGTACACAAAAGTTTACTCGTCGTTATTTAATAAATAATGAATTATTGTTTTTATGAAAACAAACAAAATTCATTGCATAGATGTTTTGGAAGGACTAAGAAAACTCCCCTCAAACTCAATTGATTGCGTCGTTACTTCACCGCCCTACTGGGCATTAAGAGATTACAAAAATAAAAACCAAGTAGGTCTTGAAGAACATCCAGAAAGATACATTAACAAGATTGTTGAAATATTAAAAGAATGCAAAAGAGTCATAAAACCTACGGGCTCAATTTGGATAAACTTAGGCGATTCTTATTACTCTAAATCAGGAAGCGAAAAGTCAAATCAGTTTCTAGTAAACCATACTCTACCGAAGAATATTAGAGGAAAATTCAAATCAAATTGGCTTCAACACAAACAACGGTTATTAATCCCTTTTAGAATTGCAATTAAAAGTCAGGATGAATTAGGATTAATTCTTAGAAATGATATTACCTGGTTAAAACAATGGACAAATTTCAAAACAAAAGAATCTGGAGGGAATTCAATGCCTTGTTTTGTAAATGACCGATTAAACACAAATTCAGAGGCAATATTCTTCTTTGTAAAAAATGAAAAATACTTCTTCAACCTTGATGCTGTGCGTATACCTTATAGAGATAAGAAGAACGGGAAAAATCCTCTTGGCAAGAATCCAGGAGATTGTATTAGATTTCCCTTAGAACCTAGCAGAGAAAAACATTCTGCTATGTTTCCAAAATCCCTGCCAGAGTTTTGTATTCTGGCAGGGTGTCCTAAGAATGGAATAGTTCTAGATCCTTTCATGGGTTCTGGGACTACTGCAATTGTAGCTAAAAGACTAGGGATTAATTTTTTGGGTTTCGAGATTAATAAGGATTATATCCAAATTGCAGAGAGGAGGATAAACGATGGAAATTGAAATCCAAAAAGACCTTGGAGAAGAGATTCTTATTAGATTAAAAGAACTCGAAGAGAAAATCATTAAAATTCTTAAGGAGAAAAATGAAATCAAACGCCCAGATTCATGTTTATGTAACAACCGAGCTTAAAGAAAAGCTTAGAAAAGAAGCAATCGAGAAAGACCTTAGTTTTTCACAGCTTTGCAGAAGAAAGCTAGGCGAAGATAGATTGATCAAAATTGAAGAAATGTTGGAGAAGTTGGTTAAGAAAGATAAACAGGATTAAACCATTAGTTTAACCTGGTAGACACTACTACTCAACAAATTTGAAGAGATTCTCACATTTACAAATTCTAATCCTTCAGGAACATCAAAAACAATCTTTCCTTTTTTAACAATTCCTGGATTTACCTGTTCAAACAAAAGGGCTTTGTTAGAATCTAGATAGATTGCAGCTCCAGAATCTGGAGAGAATTCTCGATTTTGGTTATCAATAAGTTTAAGATAAGAATCCATTAAATATTCTGCAGAGTTTCCAGTATTCTCTACTTCCACATCTAATATTAAATATATTCCACTAGCCTCAGAAGTTAGATAAGGATTTGACCCAATAGTCTTAGAAGTTGTAAACTGAGTAATCTTCCACTTAAAGTCTCCTGCCTGTACAGAGTCTCCAACTGAATAGATTTTTAATTCTTCTTGATTAGCCTGGATATTCTCATTTTCATCAATAGAATTTGTATCTTTTATACTAGTATTAGAAGAATCTTCGCCAAATAATCCCCCTAGAATTGTTAATCCAATAAAAACAAAAAGAATTATAGCCCACCAACGAGTGTACCATGATTTCTTAGCGCCTGATTTTACCATTATAACTAAGACAAAGAGATATTATTTATAAATCTTACCTAATTGAGTAAATTTGCCTTAATCACTATTCTCCACAATAGAGGTCTTTAAATACTAAATCCTCCTCTATAAAATATAATAAACCAATCAAGGTCGCAGTCAAAAAAAGACGCACACTGGATAAGACAAAAAGTACGAGACTTCGGTTGGGGCGTATTACCATCTTGGCATATTCGAGGGATTTCTTAGATCTATAAAAACTTCAGCGAATGAAATCCCTGCAAGATGCCAAAAAGGTATCTTTCACGGTGTGGGCGTGTTACCATCTTGGCATATTTTGGAGATTCTTGCTAGACAAAAAGAATATACGTTCTAGCTATTTTTGGGTGGACGTTAATACATTGCAATAATTGTTAAATAAGGTAGTTTTGTTAATTATTTATGGATATAGAAGAATTTCGAAAAAAAGTAAGTGCACAATCAAAAAAGGATGGTAAAGAAATTATCCCCGCTAAGGATGTTCTTAGTGGCATAACTGAATCTGTTAGAAGGATATACGAAAGGGGAGAATCAAATGCTTCAGAAGAAAGAGATGAAGACATAAAAACCTATAATGAAACATTATACCTTTTATATGGAACAGGGATTGGAATTCTGGGCTCAATTCTAATTCAATCAATATTTGAAATTATAAAGATTGTTGCAAAAGAAGAATATCACCTCTTCATTCTTTCGTTATTAATCATGATTTCTATCTTCTTTTTGACAATCACAGTTACACTTTTAATAAAAGTACTCCAGCAATCTAAAAAATCAGCAGAATTTAATAACAAAAAAATTAATAGTGCAAGAAAAGGAGTTAAGGATGCTGATAAAGCTAGGGATATGATAGAACAGTAATTGAGCTCTCAGGAATAAAAAATTGAAATCCAAAAACAACCCAACAAAACTTTAAATAACTCCTAACATTAACTATTTTATGAAAACTGAAGAAAGATACGAACTAATTACGAGAAATCTACAAGAAGTGATTGGAGAGGAAGAACTTAAAGAAAAACTAAAATCAAAAAAAGAATTCTCTGTTTATTGGGGGACTATGCCCACAGGAAGCGTCTCTCTAGCTTACTTCTTCCCTATGCTAAAAATAGCCGATTTACTGAAAGCAAATTGTAAAGTAAAGATTTTATTAGCAGACCTGCACGCCGCACTTAATAGCGTTCCCTGGTCAGAATTAGAAAAACGTTACGAATATTACAAAGAAGCAATAATCACCATTCTGAAAACAATTGATGTCTCCATAGACAAACTTGAGTTCGTAAAAGGTAGCGATATCCAACTAAACAAAAGCTATTTCCATGACCTTCTCAAACTAAGTACCTTCTCAAGTATAAACGACTGCAAAAAATCTGCAGCAGAAGTAGTAAAACTCGGTGAAAACCCAAGACTATCTGGAGTGATTTACCCCCTCATGCAAGCTCTCGATGAAGAATACTTAAAAGTAGACGCCCAGCTCGGAGGCAACGACCAGAGAAAAATCATGGTTTACGCACGAGAAAACCTCCCGAAAATAGGCTACAAAGCAAGAATTGAACTAATCAACCCTTTAATAAGGGGTCTTATCGGAGAAAAAATGAGCTCCAGCATAAAAGCAAGCAAAATTGACCTTATGGACAGCGAAGAAGAAGTCAAATCAAAAATAAACAAAGCAGAATGTGTGTCTGGTGACCCAAACAACGGATTAATGGCTCTCTTAAAATATTTCATCTTTATAATTAAAAAAGACAAAAACGAAAAACTAAAAATTTCCCGCCCAGAAAAATTCGGAGGAGACCTTTCTTACTCTTCTTACGAAGAATTAGAAAAAGATTTCATAGAAAAAAAACTCCACCCCCTCGACCTAAAAAATAGTATTACCCAAGAAATAAACCATTTTCTCAAAAATTTCAGAACAAACAAAAAACTTATCAAACTCCACAAAGAAGCCTACAATTCTCTTAAATAGATTAATCTTAAAAATGCCCGAAACATAGAATTTCATGAAAGAAAACTCATTCAAAGAAATAGAAAAAAAATGGCAGGAAAGATGGGAAAAAGAAAAAATCTTTGAAGTAAAAGAAGACACTTCAAAAAAGAAGTGCTATGTTTTGGAGATGTTCCCTTATCCTTCAGCAACAGGGCTTCATATGGGTCACGCTTTTAACTTTACAATTGGAGATGTCTACGCAAAATTCAAAAAACTTCAAGGATTTAATGTAATGCATCCTATGGGTTTTGACTCCTTAGGACTCCCCGCTGAAAACGCAGCAATCAAAGAAAAAAAACACCCTGAAGAATACACAAACAATTCTATAAAAAATTTCATTAAACAACAAAAAAGAATGGGAATAGGATACGACTGGTCACGAATGGTTAACACGGCTGACTCAAGTTACTATAAATGGGACCAATGGATTTTCTTAAAAATGTTCGAAAAAGGTTTAGTATACCAAAAAGAAGCCCCTGTCAATTGGTGCAACAAATGCGAAACAATTATCTCAAACGAACAAGCCCAAGGAGGAAAATGCGAAAGATGCGGAAGCGAAATTGAAATAAAAATAATGAAACAATGGTTCATCAAAATAACTGAATACACCGACAGACTTCTTGAAAGTCACAAAAAACTCAACTGGCCGGAAAAAACCATCGCAATGCAAAAAAACTGGATTGGAAAAAGCTACGGAACAGAAATTGATTTTGAAATTGAAAGTGAGAATAAAAAAACAAATTTTATTTTACTTCATGGGTATACTGGCTCTCCAAAAAATAATTTTTTTCCATGGTTAAAAAAAGAATTAGAAAATCGGAAGTATAAAGTACTTGTTCCAGAATTACCAAATACAAAAAATCCAGATTATCTCGAACAAGTAAAATTTGTTTTAGATAATCTTCATTTTGATGAGAATACTATTCTATTGGGGCATAGTTTAGGAGGGGCGGTTAGTTTAAAAGTTGTAGAAAGTTTAAAGAAACCCATCAAAAAATTGATTTTGGCTTCAGGGTTTGTTGAACCAAATTCTAAGGACAAAAAGTACGTTAATACTTTTGATTGGAAGTTTAATTTTGATAAAATAAGAAAAAATGTTAAGGAAATAATTATTTTAAAAGATATAAATGATAAAGAAATAAGAAAAAATTCTGCAAAGAGAATAAAAGATGCTATTGGGGGAGAAATTATTGAGTTTAAAGCAAAAGAACAACATATTTGCGGAGAAATAGAACCTGTGGTTCTTGACAGTTGTTTAAATAAATTTTCAGTCTTCACAACGCGCCCTGACACAATTTTCGGAGTTACTTTTATGGTTATCTCTGCCCAGCACCCAAGACTAATGAAATTAGTCACAAAAGAACAAAAAAAAGAAGTTGAAGAATTTCTAAAAAAATTAAAATCCGTTTCTGAAAAGGAACTTGCCGACATGGAAAAAGAAGGAGTTTTCACAGGAAGCTACGCGATTAATCCTTCAAACGAAGAAAAAATCCCCATTTATGCGGGCAATTTTGTCGTCGCAGACTACGGCTCAGGAATGGTTATGGCAGTCCCAGCTCATGACCAAAGAGACTTTGAATTCGCAAAAAAATACGGAATCAAAATAAAACAAGTTATTACTGGAGAAGTCACGGACAAAAGAGCTTACACAGATTCTGGCGCCTTAATCAATTCAGAAAAATTCAATAGTATACCTAATGACAAAGCAAAAGAGGAGATTACTAAGTGGTTAGAAGAAAAAGGAAAAGCAAGAAAAGTTGTAAACTACAAATTAAGAGACTGGTCAGTTGCACGACAAAGATATTGGGGAACCCCGATTCCTTTAATCCATTGCAAAAAATGCGGTGTCGTGCCCGTTCCTGAAAAAGACCTCCCAGTTGAATTACCTAAAAAAGTGACTTTTGGAAAAGGCAATCCTCTTCTAACAAATAACAAATGGCTCAAAGTCAAATGTCCAAAATGTGGAGGTGAAGCAGAGAGAGAAGCAAACACGATGGACACATTCGTTAATTCTTCATGGTACTTCTTAAGATACTGCGACCCTCACAACGACAAAGAAATCTTTTCAAAAGAAAAAATAAAATACTGGATGCCAATCGATATGTATATCGGCGGAGCGGAACACACCTGCATGCATTTAATCTATTGCAGATTCTACACAATGTTCCTGCACGACATAGGTTTAATTGATTTCAACGAACCCGCTCCGAGAGTCTTCCATCAAGGAATGATTAACGACGAAAAAGGAGAAAAAATGTCAAAATCTAAAGGAAATGTCATAGAACCTCTCGAAACTATAAAAAAATACGGCGTTGACGCTACCAGATTTTTTATGATGTCAGAAGCCTCTCCAGACAAAGGTTTTAACTGGAACGACAAAGGAATCCAAGGCTCTCTAAGAATGATAAAAAAAGTAGAGGAAACATTCCAAAATCTCAAAATAAACCAAGATTCAGACGAAATGACTAAAAAAATCAATGACACTATTAAAGAAGTCACAGAACAAATTGAAAACATAGAACATCGAAAAGCCACAATCAAACTTAGAGAATTATTTGAGTTCCTATCAAAACAGAAAGAGGCGTCAAAAGAGACTATTGAAAAGTCCCTCATACTTCTTAGCCCCTTCTGCCCACACATAGCAGAGGAACTCTGGGAAAAAATAGGAAACAAAAAGTCAATATTCCTGTCAAAATGGCCTGAATTTAAAGAAACAAAAATTAAGAAAAGTGAAGAAAACTTGGATAACAAAATAATAAAATATGTAAAAGAGACATTAAATAAATTTGAAAAAAAAGTAAATAAAATTTATATTTACGTAATGCCTTTTGAAATATCCTCTATAAATACAAATAAAATTTCTAAAGAGTTAAAAAAAGAAGTTTTCATTTATTCGGTAAAAGACCCTAAAAAATTTGACCCTGAAAATCGCTCAAAAAAAGCACTCCCAAGAAAACCCGGAATCTACTTTGAATAATTAAAGCTCAAACTCTTCAATAAAACTTATTATCGTTTTGTATTTTTCAAGAAATCTAAAGCCCTTATCTGTAATCCTTATTCTCTTTTCACTTCCCAAACCAGATTCTTTAACAAAACCTTTTTGCAGTAACTCCGAAAAATATTCTCTAAATCTAAATGTTGATAAATTTGACTGCCTTATCAAAGGAGTCGTTCTTATGCTATTATGGTTCTTCTGAATTACTGACAAAATATCTTTTATTATTTCTAACTTTCCTCTCTTTATCATTCTAGCTTCCTGCCTTTTTCAGAACTTTATATACCATCAACAGAAAAATTCCCAAAGAAATGAGATAAATAAAAAGTTGAAACAACTCTAAAAATTTTGGAAGCAAAATATCAATGATATTAAGAATCCAAAAAAATAATAAAAGGACATAAACAGCATAAAGATTATAACCCTTAGATTTTTTTCGGGATTTTTTGTAGGAAAGGAATACAACTACTAAAATGAATAAAAACAAAACAAAATTCAAACCTATATACGAAAAAGAGCTTCTTGAAAGGACACTATAAATTGCTATAATCCACGCAATTACATGAAACAAATAGATTAACTTCCCACTTTCCCACTGCTTCCACATAACACTATAAAGAAAATAAAAAATAGCCATCGAACTAAAATACATAAAAACAACTAAAGTTAACTGGCTAACTACCGGATTTAAAATCATTGGAGAAACTTCAAAGAGACCATTAACATTAAAATAAATTATTATAAACTTAATAAAAGACCTAAAAAAATAAGCCAAAGCAAAAAATAAGAAAGCCATTCTAAAATATTTTATCCCCTTATATTGGCTTAATTCATAAATTTCTTTAGTCCCAAAGTAAATCATAAGACTGCAAATAATTATTATAAAAGAGTACATTAACTCCGCTCCAAAACCCAACCCAATTAAATTAACCAATCCTCTATTCATTCCTTCAAAAACCACTCTTCCAGCTATAGGGGGCATATAATTCAAAATATTTAAAGTATTTAAGTTAATATGGACGTAAAGTCCACCCCACTTATAAGCGAAAAAATTTTTTAAAAGAAATGAAAGAAGTCATTTTAATGGAAAATGTATGGAAAAGATATAAAATGGGAAAAGCGGGAAATCTCGTCGTTTTAAAAGAAGTTAATTTAAAAATAAATAAAGGCGAATTTGTTGCGATAACCGGTCCAAGCGGAAGCGGGAAATCCACTATGATGAATCTCGTCGGCGCACTGGACACCCCTTCCTACGGGAGAATAATTTTAGAGGGAAAAGATATAGACAAAATAAGTGAATCTGCCCTTGCCTCGCTAAGAAGCAAAAAAATCGGCTTTATTTTTCAACAATTTAATTTAATCCCAACATTGAGTGCATTACAAAATGTAATGCTCCCTATGGAACTGACTAACACTTCCGAAAAAGAAGCGAAAAAAAGGGCGAGCGAACTCTTAGAAATGTTAGGACTTAAAGAAAGAATGCATCACAAACCTACAGAACTTTCAGGGGGACAACAACAAAGAGTAGCTATCGCAAGAAGTCTAGCCAACGACCCAGAAGTAATTTTAGCCGATGAACCCACAGGAAACCTAGATAGTAAAACCGGAATTTTTATAATGGACTTCTTAGGAAAAATGCATAGCGAAAAAAGAAAAACAATCATCTTAGTCACACACGACTTAAACCTTGTTCATTACGCAAAAAGGATCGTCTACATTAAAGACGGAAAAATAGAAAAAGAAGTTAAAAAATAATGTATGGATTTTAAATCCATCTCGCTTTTAAACTAAAACAAATGTTAGACAACATGAAAAAAATAAAAATCACTTTTTTAATGAGCCTCCTAATATTAAACATAATAACAATAGCCTCAGCAGAAGTTGTAGATTATAATTACGATGAAAGTTTCAGCGGAACCCAAATAACACAGCTAAAATACGAACCTTACCCTGTTAATCCAGGAGAATATTTTAAATTATGGATAAAAATAAATCTGGGTTCTTCTTCAAGAGACGCTAAATTTGAACTGTTACCAGAATTCCCCTTTTCTTTAGATAGCAATGAAAAAGCCCTTAGAAGCTTCGGCAGCGGTTCTGGAGAAGTAGTCGTAGAATACAAAATAAGAGTTGATAAAAACGCCGTTGAAGGAGAAAATGAATTAAAATTTAAATATGCGAGCGATGGAAAAAGTGAAAACTGGATAACGGGGTCTTTTGATATTCAAATTGAAAATGTACAGACAGACTTTGACCTAATAATACAAGAATCATCAGGAACAGACTACTCTATTGCTATAGCTAATATAGGAAAGAACACTGCAAACTCCCTTATCGTAAGGATTCCTGAACAAGAGAGTTATAAGATAAGTGGAACAAACGGGCAGATGGTTGGAAACTTAGAATCGGGGGACTATACCCTCGTCAGTTTTAGTATTTCTCCTATAGGAAGAAACACAGAATCACTGAAAGTACAATTAGATTACACTGACAGCATAGGAGAAAGAAGAAGTTTAATAAAAGAAGTCGGTTCATTGTCCACTTCTCCAGTAAGTAATAATAATGAAACAATGCCTGATTACGGAAACTTCCAAAGAGGAAATATTCCTATGCAACAAGAGAGTATATTCAAAAGTTATTGGTTTTGGGGGATAATAATCCTTATCCTAACTATAATAATCATACTCGCAGTAAAATACCCAAATAAAAGAAAAGAAATAATTTCTAAGTTTAGAAACAAATCGAGAAAAGATGCAGAATCTAAAACTCCTGAATGGATTTTGACCGAAAAAACAAAGAAAAAATAGAGGGCTAATGAGACTAAAAAAAGCACTCAATCTTTCATTTAACATGCTGATACACAGCAAGTTAAGAAGTTATCTTACTATAATTGGAATTGTTATTGGAATCGGAGCAGTAGTAGCTATCCTTGCAGTAAGTCAAGGGGCACAAAAGCAATTAGAAGAACAACTAAGTTCTCTCGGAGCTGACATTTTAACTATAAGTCCTGGATTCTCGAGAGCCATGGGGGTAGGAGGAGGATTTAGAACAATGGGAGGAGGTCCCCCAGGAAATGAAGGGATCACAACAACTTCTTCAGAACAAAAAAACCTTACCGCAAAAGATGTGCTGGTGATAAAAAGCATCTCTAATGTAAAATCCGCCATGGGAACGGTAAGTGGTCGGGAGGAAGTAAGTTATCTAGGTAAATCAGCAACTATATCTATCCAAGGGATTGATACAGAAGTTTGGAAAGACTTCATAAATACAGAACTTGATTCTGGAAGATATTTAACAAAAGGAGACTCAAACTCAATTGTCGTAGGATCTCGTGTAGCGAACTCTATCTTTGAAGACGGAATGCAAACAAATAGGCAAGTCACAATAGGTGGAAAAACATTCAAGATTGTCGGGATTCTAAAATCTGGAGGAACAGATGACTCAACAATCTTCATGCCAATTGAAATGGCAAGAGAAGTTTTAGAAGACGTAGGAAAAGATGAATTTGACTCTATCTCTGTAAAAATTGCAAACGTTGAAATAACTGAAGATACAATTGAAGAGATTGAAAAAAAACTAATGTCATCAAGAGGAATTTTACAAGATAAAGATATGGACTTTTCAGTTTCAAACCCCGCCGCGATGCAAGAAACAATTACTTCTTCTATAAGCTCTATCTCTTTATTTCTCGCGGCAATCGCAGCAATTTCCTTAGTTGTAGGAGCTGTAGGAATCGCAAACACGATGTTCACATCAGTTTTAGAAAAAACAAAAGAAATTGGAATAATGAAAGCAATTGGCGCACAAAATAAAGACATTTTACTCATATTTTTATTTAACTCAGGTCTACTTGGTTTAGTCGGAGGAATTGGGGGGATTATCTTAGGTATCTTGGGAGCAGGATATGTCGGGGGGATGGTTGGAGACTCTCTCGGAAGATTTTCGTTAAGCTCCACTTATTTTAGTCCAACATTAATACTTGGAGCATTTTTAATTTCAATTGGGGTAGGAATGATTGCAGGAGCAATCCCTGCTTATCGAGCTTCAAAACTTAAACCAGTTGATGCATTAAGATATGAATAATCACATATCGAACTTAGCATTTAAAACTCTAACATCGGGGCTAAGTAAATTAACCTTATCTCCTTTAAACCTAACGCCTCTTGCAATTTTCTGAAAAAGCTCCCTTCTTGCTTTATCAATATAAAATTCCATGAACTTCTCTGGCTGTTCTTTTTTAAGAATCTTCCAGAATAAACCCTGAATATTCGGATAAGGAAACCTTGTGATGACAATTGAGTTGCACTTGCTTCCTGCAAAATCAACCCCCCGCGAACACTTTGTCGTAAAAAGAACATCAACTCCGCCAGAAGAAAAATCCTCTACTGAAGAATTGCCCCTAGCCTGAAGTTCCAGCAACCTCTCCTGAGTCACTAAATTATCAAATTTATACTCTCTATTTTCTTCTTCCGTAGGCAAATCCTTAAACGCACTGACATGAACAAGCACAGGCTTCTCTGCATTAGCCATACAAACATCCATTATTTTCAAATATTGTTTTCGTGTTATAGTCCCATTCTTAAAATTTTCAAAACTACAATTCATTTCTAAGCCAGTTCTATAAAGGTTTATCTTCCCAGGACTCTTAGTTTCAGCCTCAATAACTTTAAAATCTTTAAGTCCAAAAATATCCTTTAAAACTCCTTCAGAATGAAGAGTCCCCGACATTAAAACCATAACATCATTTTTCTCTGCTAACTCTTTAAACTTTTGAGCTAAATTAATAGAAACAAGAGTTATAACAACATTCTCGCTATCAAAGTTACCTTTCCCAAAAAGACTCTTCTGTCCATTTTCTTTCTTTACTCTCTCAACAGAAACATAAGTATCATCTAAAATATTCTCAAAAACCAACGCCGTTTCAACAACATTGTTGAAATAATTAAACTCTTCGTCCCTAGCAAGATTTGAATTCTCTAAAATCTTATCTATTAAATCTCTTACCTTCGTTTTCTTAATTTTCTCTACATCTATCTTAGGCGAATCAAGTATAAGAGAATTCACTTCATGAATCATCTCTTTCACCCGCATTTTAGTCTCTGCATCAGAGGGCATTAAATTCATTAAAGAAGAATAAAGCCTGTTAAGATTTATCTTTTTCTCATTAGCAAAGTTATCAAGGAATTCATCGCACTCGTCAATTATGTCTAAATCAGTCTTAGGTTTCCTTCCCATCATAAACTCTAGAGTATATTTAAGACTATTAAAAATCAAAACATCAGAGTCTACATAAGATCCATATTGGTCATAATATGGACACCCTTTCTTACGTTGAAATAAAGCATATTCTTTACTGCAAATTGCCATATATTTTTTCTTCTCAAAATTCTTCAATCCTTTAGGTTTCACATCTGCAGGCATAAGAGGAGACCAATAAGGGCACGCAGGAGCAATATTCATCCTCCTTATATCCGAAACGGAAGAAAAGTCTTCTTTTTCAACAAAAGGATTAGCCTCAATATATTTCAATAATTGGCCCATATTCTTCTCACGAATCTCTATTGTACAGGGAAGTTCGGGGTCATCGGCACGTTCGCCAGAAAAAGGACAACGAAAATTATTCCTACCCTTTATAACAGAGATTTTAAGGGGATTACCATTTTCTTTTATAATAAACTTTTTCTTTGTATAATCCTTCTCATATTGTTCCTGCAAAGATTTAATAGGGACTATAATAGAGGTCTTCTTAAAATGCCTCGCGAGGTTCAAAGCAATAGCAGACTTCCCGCTCCCGCAAGCCCCTTTTATAAAAATTATCTTATGCCCTTCTTTTATAGAATCAAGTATCTCCTTAACAATATCTGCCTGAGTTTTCCCATTAGAAAATTTCATAGGCTCAAGTTTCTCACCAGAATAATTAAAAATCCCCGCCCCAAGACCTTCTTCTTCCTCTTTTCTCTTATATAAAGACCACATAGGGCTGAAAAGCAAAAAAGCACTTATAAATTTTTGTTGTCTCAATCACTAGATTTAAAAACCTAATTTTTCTCCTAATTACGTCAGTAGGAAAGCTAACTGTCGGTGTCCTTGTCTAAAAGGCAAAAGAAATGATTATGATTTCTGGACGCTGAGGAAGGTCCGCGCATCCTTTATTGATTTAGTTCATAAAGCCCGAAAGGGAATCAACGGCGAAAGTCGTGCGTCGTGAGGCGTGGCTCTGGTATAGAGACGAGCGCATTAAGTTGCGGTGGAACGAGCATCCTGATTGATGCAAGGGTTCTTGCACCCGCTTAGTCAGATGTTAGCCAAACTGTTCGGAAACGAAGTTTGACAAAACGCGGCCTATTTCCTACTGACTTATAAATATCTTCTGACCTTCTTTGCGTACTCCCTATATTCTTTCTTATAAACCCTCATCAAATATTTCTCCTCATTCTTGATAGTCTTATCCGTCAAAAATATAAGTAAAATATGAAGAACTAAAATCAAAAGAGACCTTGTCACCAAAATAACCCCAAAAACCGCAACATAACCAAAAAAATAAGTCGGATTTCTGGATATTGAAAACACTTTTTTCTTTATAAGCCCTTTCTCCTTAAAAAATAAATAATAACCATAATAAGTAAAAACTATCCCTAAAGAATAAAATAAAATCCCGACAAAAGCCAAAAAACCTAAATGTATCTCTTCAAAAAAAGAAAAGAAGATAATCAAAAAATAAAGAATCCCGATAAAAACTTCTCTGAGGATATCACTAATTTTTTTAGAAACAACATTACTAAACCTACCCCTGAAATCCTTCCTCACAATAAAAATCAAAATAGGTAGATAAATTAAAAGAGTTAGTATTCCAATAAAAAAATATCGGCTCATTTTAAGGAAAAATTATTTTTAAACACTGACCTACAAAACCAGAAAAAACAGGAATCGCAAGATTATCATCTACATGAGGGAAAACCGTCTCTACCGCAGTCGCAGTCAAAGCCATAGGTATAACAATCACCCAACTTCCAAAGATTATCCAGCAAATTATAAAATCCACAACAAATTCTGCAATCACCCCTTCCCAGGCAGTCTCATTTAATTGTTTAATCCAATGTTTACCAAAAGCAATCCCGAAAACCGCCGCAGCCATATCTCCAAAAGTCGTCATCAGAACTACTGCCAAAGCTATATCAAACTCAAAGATAGCCAGAGCCAAAATCAAGCCAAGAATAAAATAGACCTGTCCACCAAGAGAATTCTCTTCCTTAGGCCTCCATAAAAAATAAAAAAAAGGAATCCTTTTCCTTTCATATATCCTAAAAAATTCTATCACAATAAAAATAAGAAGCGTCGCAAGAATAGTCAACATCGCAACCCTATGCCCAAAAAGTTTCATAAAAACCCAATAAACTAAAAGATAACCTGCCCCCAAGGCATGAAGACTCTTCCTTTTAAATTCAAAAAAAAGCTTCGATTTTCTATTTTCCTTTTCTAAAATAGTTTTTTTGGACATTTTAAATGGGACGAGAGGGAATCGAACCCTCGACACCACGGTCTTCAGCCGTGTGCTCTCCCACTGAGCTACCGCCCCACAAAAAAGAGAATAATTAGGAGTTTTTAAGCCTGTTGGGAAGATTTATAAAAGAAAAAGAGTATAAACATTAATGAAAAAAGGGGCTATTGAACTCTCTATAGGAACGATAGTTATTGTTGTTCTCGCGATGTCTATGTTAATTCTGGGTCTTGTTCTAGTAAAAAATATATTTAGTGGGAGCACAGACAACATCTTAATAATGAATGAAAAAACTAAAGACGAGATAAATAAACTCTTTGTTGAAGACAAAAAAACCGTCGTTTATCTCTCCAATCAAATAGCCAAAATTGAACAGGGAGAAGACTGGGGGGTTGCATTTGGAATAAAAAACCTTGAAAGAGGAACTACCGAATCAGGTCAGTTCAATTACGAAGTAAAAGTCTCAGACCCTGACGTAAAGAAAAAATGCGGAGTAGACGAATCAGTAATTACTGACTGGATAAAAACAGGAAGAACAGACTCTATAAGCCTTAGCCCAGGAGAAACTTACTATGGAATCGTTAGATTTATGATACCAAAAACTTCACCATTATGCACTATAAGATTCCATATAGTAGTCCAAAAAGACGGAACCAACTACGCAACAGACTTCTTCGACATAGATGTCTTGGGTTAAAATTAAAAAGATATTTAGCTAAAGTTTTTCATGAAAATTCTTGCATTAGGAGACCCCCACGGCAAACTACCTAAAAAATTAGACAAGATTATTAAAAAAAACAAAATTGATCTAATAATTTGTGTTGGAGAAGTTTTTCCAATAAATAGAATGAAAAACGGCACGGGGTATGCTGATTTTAAAAATGGAGAAAGGATAATAAAGAAAATATCTTCATATAACCTCCCTTCAATAATACTTAGAGGAAATATGTTCTTCAATAAAAAGGAACAAAAATATTTCTCAAACCTTTTAAAAAAGTATAACCTTGATTACAAAGAAATCGGAAGTTTGAAAATAAAAAATTTAAGTATAATAATATGTGATATGATTTTTGAAAGATGGGCATATAACTGGCTTAATGATAAGTCTTTTCTTGACAAAGTTACCAAGACAAATAAATCTAGAGAAGTACTTCTAAATAAACTTCTAAAGGAGAACCCAAACTCTATTCTTGTTTGCCACAATCCCCCTTATGGTTATGTAGATGTTACGTATAGTAAAAAACATGTAGGTTCAAGAATAATTTTTAAAGCAATTAAATCTCATCAGCCAAAGATAGTTCTTTGTGGGCATATCCACGAAGCCAAAGGAAAAGCAAAAATTGGAAAAACAATCATTTATAATCTTGGTTGTTGTGGGGACTATAAAATTATTGTAATATAACCCTTTTAAAACCCAATTAACTTTTTATAGTGAAAATCTTATATTCTTCAATGAAATTACTTGTAATAGGGGACTTGCACGGCAGAAAACCCATAATTAAAAACAAAGATTTCGATGCACTCATACTTGCAGGAGACATCTGCGACGACCGAAAAATCGCACCATTTTACAAAAAATTTTTTAAATTAATAAAAAACAAAGATTTCGATGAAGATTTCGATGAGTGGTTGATAAGAGAAATCGGTAAAAAAAGATTGAAAGAATACGAAAAAGAATCGGTAAATATCGGAAGGAAAACTTTAAAATATATCGATTCTTTTGGAAAACCCATCTTTATGGTCGCGGGAAATTGGGACCAAAGCTATGGGAAAAGTAGAATAAAAAGTCCAGAAGATTATTACAGTCATATGAGATGTGCTTACGATTTATGGCTCGGAGATAAGATAAATCCTTCTTTAACTAAGGGAATTAAAAACCTAAATAATTGTATGTTTAAATGTATTGAATTCAAGGGAATTAAAAACCTAAATAATTGTATGTTTAAATGTATTGAATTCAAGGGGATTAATTTTATCGGTTACGGACTTTCAAGTGCACCCGAAAAACCAAATAAGAAGTTCTTAAAAAAGATAAAAGATAAAGAAGCCAAATCTTTAAAAAAATCCTACAAAAAAATCTTAGATAAGTTAAACACCGCTTATAAAGAAAGAAAAAACAAAAAACTCCCAACACTTTTTATAACACATAATATTCCATACAATACAAAATTAGATACCTGCAAAGATAAAGAATCCTATGCCTATAAAAAACATCTAGGCTCAACAATCGCAAGAACTTTTTGCGAAAAATTCCGACCGTTAATCTGTACCGGGGGTCACGTACACGAAGGCAAAGGGAAAGACAAAATAGGCAAAACAACCATAATAAATCCTGGATACGGAAAACAAGCCCAGATTCTAATAGAGATTAATGAAAAAAAGAAAATCAAAAAAATAGAATTTTTATGATAATTTTATAAACTTCTGGGAACACAAATAGAGATGAATAAAAGGATAAAAGAACTCCTTAACAACCTTAAAAAAGAGCTTTCTCCGGTAAAAAAAGATATATTTTCAATAGTCCTCCATGGAAGTAGTGTCTATTCAAACAAATTAAAGCCTCATCAAGACATAGACACTTATTTTATTCTAAAGAAACAAGATATTAAAGTTTACAGGAAGATAAAAAAAATTCTTAAAGACTTCTGCAAAAAAGAAACAAAAGAAGAAAAGATAGTTTATTATTCGCCTGCAAGAGCGGGTAACACTTTTATTGAAAGAAATCTAAAAGATGAAAAACAAATATTTAGAATAGAAATATTTTTCTCATATGAAAAACACTTTAATATGTTCTGGAGGGGGAACTATTCATTTCCGAGAAACCTTTGCAAAAATTACTGGATTTTGATGGGAGAAGACGTAAAAGAATACTTGCCTTACTTAGGATATGAAGAAAACTTAGCAGGAATCTTTGATGGGTTCGATAAGCTACAATGGAACTATGTATCAATAATAGAATCTAACTTTGACCCGGACATAATATATTCTTCAGTTCAGGGAGGGATATTTCACGATTTAGGAAAATATTTTATTATTTTAGGCATAAAAGAAAGAAGAAAAGATAAAATGCTGAAGAAATTAAAAGAAAAATCCCCTGAAGTGTATAAAAAATTTAAAAAAATAATTATAGAAACTGAAAAAAGCAGAAACGGAGAAAAAATTAACATTTCTCCATTAAATTACTTCAAAATATACCGAAAGTTCAATAAATTTGTAAATAGAGAGATTCATGAAAGAATTAAAAATACTTGAAAAAAAATTAAAGAAAGTGGGGGGGGATATAATCTTAGGTTGCACCCCTGGATATGATTCTTTCTTTGAAGAATTCGACAAAAACCTAAGAAGAATAAATATATTTTTCAACTTAGAGAATATAACCCTTGCAAAAATTCAGAAAACCGAAGAGATTATAGAAGAAGTATTTAAAGAATACAACAAAATCTACTCAATTCCAAAAGAAAGAGCAAATGAAATATGGAGAGGAGAGTTAAAAACTAACAAAAATATTCTTATAAACATAAATATAATCTCTATGACATCAACAAAAAATATCTGGGATGCTTGCAAATTACTAAAAAAGAAAGTTATCTGCGGAAAAGACTTTACATCTTATTTCGTAAAAAGGAATTATGATTGGAAAGAATACTATAGTTTGGTAGATAATAGAAATAACTTCATAAATTACGGCTATTTTAATGAAAATATCCCTGAAAAGATTAGAATAGGGATGTTAAAGTCTTCTTTTTTTCAATTTATAGCTGGAGTTTTATATTGCAAAGGAAAAATAGGAAGTAACAGAAAAGAATTTGTAGAATTTTTTAGAGAAAAGCTTCACGATAAAAAAATAATTAAAATAATCGGAAAATTCTACGAAAATAAGTATAAAAGTATTGAAAAAGCTACAGAAGATGTAATTTATTTCTCAAATAAACTGGATAAATGGAAAGGGGTGGGTTCACTTTAAAATTTTCCTGTAAAATCTTAAAAACCCTTTATTACTAATCAAATTATGGTTATCAAGCTATACAACACACTAACAAGAAAAAAAGAAACTTTTAAACCTATTAAAAAAGGAGAAGTAGGAATTTATGAATGCGGTCCGACAGTTTACAGCGCTCCGCACATTGGGAACTTAAGAAGATACATTTTTGGGGACATTCTGACAAGAGTTTTTCTTTTCAACGACTACAAAGTAAAAAGAGTTATGAATGTAACGGATGTCGGACACCTGACTTCTGACTCAGACGAAGGAGAAGACAAAATAGAAAAAGCCTCACAAAAGGAAGGAAAAACCGCCGAAGAGATATCTAATTATTACTGGAATATCTTCAAAGAGGATTTCAAAAGATTAAACATTTTAGAACCAAACATCTGGTGCAAAGCAACAGAACACATCAAAGAACAAATTGAATTAATAAAAAAATTAGAAGAAAAAGGATTTACTTATGGAACTAATGACGGAATTTATTTTGATACTTCCAAACTCACGACATACGGGAAACTCGCTAAGCTAGACTTAAAAGGAATTGAAGAAGGAAAAAGAATTGACTTAAAAGAAAAAAAGAACAAAACAGACTTTGCACTCTGGAAATTTTCCTCTTCTCAGGAAGGAAAAAGACAACAGGAATGGGGCTCTCCTTGGGGGGTTGGTTTTCCTGGTTGGCATATTGAATGCTCTGCGATGTCTATGAAATATTTAGGAGAAATATTTGACATTCACACAGGAGGAATAGACAATATGTTCCCCCACCACGAAAACGAAATCGCACAAAGCGAAACAGCAACAGGAAAAAAATTCGTAAACTACTGGCTTCACTGCGGTTTCCTTACTTTCAAAGGAGAAAAAGTCTCAAAATCAAAAGGTGGACTCTACACCCTCTCTGAACTTGAAGAAAAAGGATTCAAACCCATCTACTATAGGTACTTGTGTTTAAACACCAATTACAGAAAGCCCTTAGAGTTCTCTATTGAGACCTTAGAAAATTCGGCAAACGCCTATAACCGATTAAGAAATATAATAAAAGAAATGGGTAAAGAAGGAAAAGTTGAAAAAGCCTATATTGACAAATTCAAAAAAGAAATTAACAACGACCTCAACACCCCAAAAGCCATAGCAGTTCTATGGGAACTCATCAGAGATGAAAAAATCCCTCAGGAAAATAAAAGGAAAACTATTGAAAAAATGGACAAAGTTCTGGGACTTGAACTACTTAAAGAAGAAATTTTAGAAATTCCAAAGGAAGTAGAAAAACTCGCGAAAGAAAGACAAAAAGCAAGAGAAGAAAAAGATTGGACAAAGTCAGATAAAATAAGAGATAAAATAAACGAATTAGGTTGGAACATCAAAGACACTAAAGAAGGCTACGAAATAAAAAGAATATAGTTACTTTTTCTTTAATCTCTTTCTTATTATTAAGAACCATAACAGATTCACCAAGACAAGAACTACAACTACAATCACTAAAACTATAACTAGAGTATCTTTACTCCCACCGGAATCTTCGGAAACAACATAACCCAACCCAAGCACAACCAACTCGTCTTTCTCAACTTTAAACTTAAGATTATTCTTAGAGCTCTTATCCGCATAATTAATAGAAATTTCTGTTTCATAAGTCCCTTCCTTTACTCCCGCAGTATCCCAGTAAGACGAAAAAATCTGTTTTGACAAAGCTTCTATACTCTGGCTCGGAGACTGAAACATAGAAACAATATCCCCATTATCTTTCTTTATCTTAGTCTCTATATAAACCCCAGATATAGCCTCACTCCACTTATTTTCCACAAGCATTTCCAGTTTAGCAATCTCCCCCAACTTAAAATTATTAACATTTATCTCCTTTAACTCAAGTTCTCGACTACCAACAGTAAACTGCCTTTCTAAGTTTACAATCCCCTCATCATAAATTAAACCCGCAGTTGCACGATAATTTCCTATAGGCACATCAGCTTTCCATTCATAAACAATCTCTTTCTTCTCCCCACTCGGAACACGGATAGTAAGAGTAGTAAAGCTGTCTACCTTTTCCCCCATACTATTAAAAATATCAACATTCGCTCTGACCGAAGTTAAATCAAATTCTCCAGCACTGACAACAGGGAAAACAAACAGAACATTCTCCCCCTGATTTGCATTATAAACAACCATGTCTGCATTTGCATACTTCCCTGGATAAGGAACATAAACATGAAGTTGTGTAACAACAGCCAGAGTAGCAAGAACCTGGGTCTGACTAAGGTCGCTCTCACCAGAAGACTCAATTATTAATATCTCCCCTTTATGAAGACCTGGGCTCAAACTGCCAGGAAGATTAATCTCATAATTAAATTTCTTAGACTTCTCGTTAGCAGAAATAAACATCTCTTTTACTGGAAGATAAATATACCCATCCAATTCACCATTAACAACCATCGCATTCAATTTAATGTCTTTTCCTTCAGAGTTCAAAACCTCAAATTCAACAGCCTTCTTAAGTCCTGGTTCAAAATCTATGGTAGTTCTCGCAGGAGTAACACCTAAGGCATAAACTGCATTAACCAAAAACAACGCCATAAGAAACAAAACAAATTTCTTATTCATCATAACCCCCCACAAATTTATCTCCAATCAAAGGAAAAACACTATTAGATTCTACTTTTTTACTTCCTATAAACTCAGTCCCATTATAAATATCAACATTTAATCTAACATTTCCTGCATTGAAAACCCCATAATTAGAATCATCAATTTGCCTTAATTCAAGTTCTACTCTAGACAAAATCGTAAGCGTTCTGATTTCACTCTTAAATAAACCCCTAGCCATCCAGTAATAATCGCCCGGTTCAAGACTAATCTTTAAACCTTCCTCCAAAGGATATTCATCGGGTGTAGTGAAGTCAATATTGTCATCTACTAAAAGCACGTCTGCCTTCTCAATAGAAAATAAAACTGATTCGCTATTAGTCTCATAAGAGTCAACTGGCGCAATCACTAAAGGTTGCATATATCCGACTAAGAATATCAAGGCAGTAAGACTAACTGCAACCACTAAAATATCTATCTTATATAGCCCGTTCATTACACCCAATCCTCCATTGTTTCAGATAAATCTGCCTTGAAAACAATAACTGCACTCTTTGGTCCAGGGGGCTCATTTGAAGGAAGCTCCAACCTCACATCTACCTCGGCACTATCAGATTCATTTACATATTTAAGTTTAGAGATAGCGATAGCACTTCCGCTTATAGGAAAGTTAAACCATTCAGTTATAGAATTAACCCAATTAAATGCTCCTTCTTCACCGCTGACATTATCTACCTTAAATTGATAATAAGAACTATCTGTTGGCTGAGTATCCCATAATGCCGAAGAATTCACACTGACATTAACAATCGCATTGCCTTGATTCTCAATAACAAAAGGTGCAGGATTATTATCGGTCGTGTCATTAATAGGATTTAGATTTGTCAAAGCTGAAAAAGACATCTCTCCTTGAACCATATAGACAGAAATACTCGCAGTTATATTAACCACAAATTCGTTACTCCACTCACCATAATCTTCCCCATCGTGAGCCCTAACCTTCCATTTATAGTAATAACCATTATCATGAAGGCACATTAAATCAGAAGAAGGATAATAATTCGTAGAAGAAGTTCCTTCATCAGACCGAGAATCTGTGCAAACTTCAGAACCGCTGAATTTATAATCAGTAATGTTAAAATCATAAGTTAACTCGTCATTATCGTCATCAGAACCACTCCAGCTGAAACCCATTGTCCTATTAGTGGTAGAACCCCAATTTGAAGGGGAAAGCAAAGTCACGGCAGGTAAAGTATTCACTATAGTCAAAGAAGAAGAATTCTCCCAATCACTATACTCTTCCCCGTCATAAAGCCTCATTGAACATTTCCAGACATCCCCCTTAGTCGTATTCCCTGACAACAAAGCAGAACTAAACAATAACCCATCAGAATAACTATTATTATAATCCAAAGTCAAATTCAAGGAATCATTCTTATACCACCTAACAGATACATTCATATTATCCCCCTCAGGATCAGAAATCGTGGAGTAACAATTAAGATTCTGTGCGGTTTTATTTGATGCATCTGTTGAGTTAATTAAAACAACAGGATTGTCTGGAGCAGTATTCAATGTAATTATACTAACATTCCAAGTCCCCGTAGAATTTGAAACACTTAAATTTGAAGTCATGTTTGCAAAAGCATAGAAAGTATGTGTAGTATCTAAATCTCCTGTTGCATTTACCCAGAATGTTATCGTTTCGCTCTGCCCTGAAGTCAATGAAAAAGTCGTCAAAGGATTTGAACTTGCATTTGTATAAAATGGTGTACCTGAATTAATAGGAATTAAACCTGACTTAATGGACTCTCCCTCTTCTGAACCAAAAGTCAATAATTTATCTTCTAGATTATTATAAAAAGATT
>Ga0265297_10001046_pt1 | contig 69195 bp, 80 predicted proteins | sample Munlanlwell13791_FD_192502 | JGI IMG/M metagenome (GOLD analysis project Ga0265297, IMG submission 192502) | Leachate microbial communities from a municipal landfill in Southern Ontario, Canada - Leachate well 137-91 | ecosystem: Engineered > Solid waste > Landfill > Unclassified | place... | reverse complement strand
GTCCTCAAGGCATCCAAGGGGTCACAGGTCCACAGGGTGCCACAGGTCCACAAGGGATCCAAGGTGCTACTGGTATCGATGGTGCCACAGGTCTTCAAGGCATCCAAGGGGTCACAGGTCCACAAGGTGCCACAGGTCCACAAGGGATCCAAGGTGCAACTGGTATCGATGGAGTTACTGGTGCGACAGGTTCGATAGGATTACAAGGATCACCTGGAGTCACTGGCCCTCAGGGTGCAACAGGACTGGAAGGACCCACAGGTCCTTTTGGTGGCCCTACAGGACCACAAGGTCCACAGGGTGCCACAGGACCAGAAGGACCCACAGGTCCCGCTGGTGGTGGAACAGGAGCTACAGGTCCTCAAGGGGCTCAAGGCTCTCCAGGTCCTGCCGGTGCCACAGGTCCAGCTGGTGTGACGGGTCCAGAAGGTCCTACCGGACCAGCAGGAGGACCTCCAGGTCCTACTGGCGCTGCGGGTCCAGCTGGTGCAACAGGTCCAGCTGGTGCAACAGGTGCTCAAGGAGCCACAGGTCCAGCAGTATTGAGTACTAGTTCAACAATTGGAGATGTCATACTCGGAACTAATGCATTGACAATTGTTCGATCTGAAGTTCTCTCCGGATTAGGGACTTCTAAGATATACATTTGTCGATTAGGAACTCGTGTAACAGTATGGGAACCGGCAGATAAGAGTATTTCAGGAAATCTTGACTGCCAAGTTGACGCATATGTTACAACAGATCCTTCTGGACTTGCTACCGTTAAATTCCAAAATCAGGTCTATTTCGATACTAGTCAGTATCCAACAGGAATGGCTAATACAGTTGCTACGATGGCAGTTGCAACAGGAGGATTCATAATTTCAGCACAAAGACCCTCAGGAGGAGCCACATTTATGGCACGTAGTAAATGGTGGACTAACTTTGAGGATATAACATGAGCATACCTGGTCAACTCTCAGTTCCTGGTGGAGTGACCATATCACCTATATGGCTTTATCGAAATTTAGTTGATATATTCAGTCTTAGTTTTATCGATGCTTGGATTGGCGATCAATTAATACTTGATACATCAGGGAATGTAGATAAATGGCCAAGTATGTCTGGATATAATTTATTATCAAATAGTTCATCAAATCGATTCATACTTGGTTTAATCAATAATAGAAAAGCATTATATTCAGCAGCTCCAGCTGGTAAATCTCTGAGAGCTAACTCAGTAATAGTTCCTTCTTATGTGAAGACTTTCATAACATTAGTTACGATGCCTAGTCTCCCATTTAGTGACTATCCATCAGTAATAGTAACTAATGTTGGAATGCAGGCTATCACTGGATACGCAGGTAATAGCGCACTTTATCCAAGTCAATCGATAGATAGGTATGTTGATTGCGTTTTAACCGATACAGTATCACCGGGAATACACATGATTGAGGCTTCAAACGCTGGTGTAGTATCTCAATTTTGTGTTGGAGGCATTGATGGTTATTATGCAGGTTATCCGGGTCGTGACTGGGCAGCCAAAATTGGTTGTGTAATTGCTCTTTCAGCTCAACCGAATGATTCACAACGACTTGCAACGAAGAAGATTTTTAATCGGTACTACGATTCCACGTCTTTTTAAGTAGAGAACTTACATGTCAGGATACGGCAAAACTCCATGGGGATCAGGTCCCTGGGGCGGTTCAGATCAAGAAATACAAGTTAAAGTATTTCTTGATCCGGCATATGTCGTTCCGCCTGGAGTTCCTTTCGGGCGAGCTCCACTTTCTGTTTTTAGCGGATTACCGATTTCTGGTCCACTTTCAGGTTCACCTGGAGCTATTTTCTTTTCTCCGGCGTTATTTAATGGTAGTTCAGTAAACGAAATCGATCTATCTTCTATTAAATTTTCTGTCAGGGCTGGGGATTATTATCAACGTCCTCAAGAAAAAACGAGTAGGATTTTTAGATTCGGAGGCGGCAGTCCTGGGTGGGGGGCTTCAAATTTATCGAGAACCAATCTACCTCTTTATAGGACACAGCCGAAAGAATATCTTATTACGGCAATTCTAACTCAAACGATCCCTCCAGGACCGACAACAATCATTAAGATTCCCTAGTAAGGTTTCGTTGAAGGACTGAGATGACTAAAAGAATACTAAGTGCAAGAGACACTTTTCGTAAAACCGCAGATGCGGGTAATCTCGGACTTCACGTCAGAGAAAACGACACTTGTCGATCGATTTTATTTGGCATAATTTTTTGGGAGCTTCGTGACGGTAAAACCGGTGAGCTTCAAGATAGCGGGTGTTGGGAAAACACAGTCACTCTCGATGCAAGCATTCTTGTAGCAAGATTGATGAAGAGTACTCCAACTCCGAATGTTTCTGAACCAAGATTCGGATGTTATGCTCTTGCAGTCGGTACTGGAGATGTTGGTTGGGATCTTCAGAATCCTCCAGTTGCTACAGTTAGCCAGCGCTCTTTATATAACGAAATTGCTCGTAAGCAATTACAAGTTTCCGAATACGTTGATGCTGAAGGGACAATTTCTGGGATCCCAACTAATATAATCGATTTCACTACTACTTATTCGGAATCTGAAGCGGTTGGACCTCTTGTTGAGATGGGCATTCTTGGTGGTGATATCGACACTAATATGGCCAATCGTAATCCAATTCTCCCTCCAAATGGGATTTATGATACAACTGTCGATGTGACAGGTAAGGATATGCTCGGTAATTACAAGACTTTTAAAGTCTTGAATAAACCCGCAACTTCGACGCTTAGTTTTACTTGGCGTCTTACCTTCTGATTATTTCACAGGACTGTCTATGAAAGTAGTTGTTGAACGTCGTAAATATGATGCCTTAGTTATAGCAATCCAAGATGCTATCGATAGCGATGATGATAAATCATCACTATGCGAAAACGTGGTCGATTGTTTCACTGATGAACAGTTGGAAGAAATTGAAGATTCTTTAGGTGAAGAATTCTTCGATTACGTTAGTGAAATAATCGATGATTGGGATTCTGACGATGGGGAAACTCTTTGGGAGTTAATTGTTCAGAAACTTAATGACGAAGGCATTGTTGTAGTTATCAGTGAATCTCCTGAATCGGATTCGGAAGACGAAGAAGACGAAGAAGAAGATGATGACGACGATGACGACGACGACGGTGAAGAAGATTTGGACGACGAGGACGAAGATAGTGACGACGACTGAGGCCTAATTCGATAGCCCTCCATTTTCGAGGGAAGTCATCAATGGATGGTTATAGAAATTACGGACCGAATGTTTCGGAGAACCCATCTGACGCGGGCACTGGAGGTGCTTTCTCCGGTGAAGACCGATCATATGAATCTGTTGTAATTCAAACAGATGCTCCGGTCATTGACTGGGAGATGAATCTCAGGAATCAGATAGCTTCTGATTACGGTCTAAAGCGTTCCAATCAACGTTTTTCTACGTCATGCTTTCTTGGTGGTGATTTCTTAGAGCGTTCTAGCCCATCAGGATCTTTTCTTTATCCTGGTCCGGTCCCTGGTTCTGAAAATATCGTCGGAATGCTGGCGACAGATGTTCTCATCAATGGATGGCATCTTCATATAGATCTAACCAATAGTACTAGTCCAGGTATCAATATATTACCTTTTCCTGTTCCTCCAGTTAGTGGAACAAGAACGGATTTAGTAATTCTTGAAGTTTGGAGAGCTCTCTTACGGGCCACTCCGAATATTGCAAATAAGAGTTCTGCAGCCGGTATTTTTCGTTATGGAAACGTAAAAGCACCTGTTGCTACTGATTTAACTGATGATCTAGTTGATCCAAGTTATGCAGTAGAATCGAACGCTAGAGTTCAGATTCAATATAGACTTCGTATTATTCCAGGCATCAATATTTCTTCATATATAGATGGGATAGATGATCCATTAGTTGTTGCAAATTCTGTATCTGATTTTTCTGGTCCTGGCGTTGATGGAGCCCCAACTACATATAATTATCTATCATTTGATGATGATAAAGGTCTTTGGGTGGCTGGAACTGGAGATTTAACTAGTGCTACAGCTTTAGGAACAGTTGATGGTTTCATGTTTGCTGTTCCTGTTTGCGCAGTAATGAGACGAAATAGCGCTCCGTTCAATCGAATTTCGAATATGAATGGAGCTGCTCTCATAGCTTCTGGTTTATCAGATCGTCCAGACGGACTTTTTTCGGATTCAATCGTAGAAACTGATGTTGTTGATTTAAGACGTGGGTGTTCTTCGAATTTTGAAGAGCTTCTTGAGAAATCTTTTCAACAAGTTCTTGATAATTCCATGACGACTCATGGTGAAGTTTCTAGTCAAGGGACTGTTGGAACTTCCTATCTTTATAGAGAAAACGTCGGGAATTCTGAACATTCGGGAAATCCGGATGGTATTCGACGTTATTTTAGTGATCGACCAATTACCGATACAATTGTCGCTAGAATTGATATTGGCAGTACTCCGGTAAGCACTGCCACTTTCAGTTTATCTAGTTTAACTCTCTCTTGGGATACGACACCGATAAATGTTCTTACACGAGCACCCGTCGGAACTTCAATAATAAGACTTGTTAGTTTAAGAATATACGCACCAGGATCAGGTTATACTTCAGATAATATGCTGGATCCAACAAGTCCGGTTCATATTACTTCTATTCTTTACGACATCGGTACCGGTCCAGGCATTGATGAAGTAATAATAAATTGGAATATTAGTCAATCAAATGTTTCATTATACGCTGAGTTAGCTATTGAGTATCCAGTAAACAGTGGAGTAAGACGTAATATCGTTGAAGCATATCAACTTTGGACAGCCGCTTCTCCTCCTTTACCGTCTTGGGTTGATACAACCGGTTGGGTTTCTACTTCTGATGTAAGTAGAAGTCTTCTTCCGCCAGATCCTGTTACTCTTTATGATGGCGCTCAATGGTGGGCTGACCTAGGTCATAGAGAAGTTGCTATTCGTCACAGAACACCAGAGAGCTTATCTGATCCTCGAGCTCCTACTTTTTCAGCAATTGCTGTCGCCCCATCTGTTTCAACAGTTTACGAACTGACAGGAACGGATATAAGTCAATTCGTTGACACGACAGTCAATTTTACTTTATATGTAAGAGATAATCCTGGTGCTGGATTTGTTCAAATAGATGTCACTTCAGGACCTCTTACCGATAAGAATCAAATAGCTTTTGACCTAAATAATGGATTTGTTTTCTGGTCTCTGAATTTAATTGCGACGGTAGTCCCTGGAGTTATTCCTGGGGATTATCATATACGAATAACTTCATCAGTTGGTTATGTTGGAATCGGATCTGTTGTTGGAGATCTTTCAACGTTAAATCTCGTTCTCGGATTTAACGCTGATGGGGAAGTCTCCGGAGTTTCATACGTTCTCATTCCGGAACGACTTACCGGTGATTTTATTCAAATATCTGATGGTTTCGGTGATCCATATATAACTGATAATTACACATTCAACACAGCTTTTACAAGAGTTGAGATAAGTCCGGTTCCAATAGGAGCAATGATAAACATCATTTATGTTGCTTATCGTGCCCCATACCCTCTAACTTCATCAACAAATTCATATAACTTCTTTTATCGCTCTGCAGCGATGCAGAGTCTTCTTCCTCCAGCGGGATCCCAAACTCTCAATTTGACTCCGAGAGCTCTTGGAAAAATGATGAACATCATCGCTTCGGGTCCTGGAAGCGCTGATGACTGTTTTCCATTTATATCTCCTGGTGCTCAAATTCCGGTCGGATCCACTCCTATCCCTGATTATCCAGAGGCACGTTTGGATGCCCCGGCAGACGTATATCTCTTAAATTTCGATATCAACACTGGATTCATCACTCTAGCTGTTTCAGTTCCATATGCACCAAACCCTGGAGATGTGACTTTATACAGAGGTGCACTTGATGATGTGATTGATGCTGAAGGACGGCACTTCTGGCCAAAATCGAGAGATCCTCTTCTACCTTCTAAATATTCTCCTGTTGTCTACTCTCAAGAACTTTCATTTGGACGTAGACATAAAGTTGCTTATCCAGCCATCATGGAATTGAAAGAAGATTTCATAAATCTTCCTGGTGGTATTGGTCGTAAGGGAACACTTGTTCTTGTTGTTTTCTCTGCTTGGATAGAGTATGATGTTAACAATAAGATAACCCTTACTACTGATGCCAGCGATTCAGCAGCAGGGATATTTAGAATTCGCGGGAACATGATGAACCCAAGAAGGTCTGATTACTAATGAAATTCTTGGTTAATAGATCTGATAACTCAGTTAGAAGTGCTCATGCAGAGCCTGTTCGTTTTTCTGTCTCGGGGAGATATTTAGTTGATGTTCCAGACGGTCTTACGGTAAAGGCTAAAACTGGAATATTTCAAGATTTGATCGATGAGAAATTGAGAGCTTTCAGAACTCAATTAGCTGCAACTGTCAATCTTACATATACTGTATATGATGAATTAATTTCACCCGCCGATTTCCTTATATCCCCTGGAATCGATTTAAATAGATGTCTTTACTATTCATTTGGGCCCGGTAAACGAGTTGAAATACTTCCGAATGGGTATGTTCTAACAAATCCGATAATTATCCCTGTTGATACTTCAGCAATTTTTGTTCATTGGTATGGATTCACTCTCTATTCTAATCCGGGAGATCCGAGTGACACTCCGCAGCCACCACAACTTCTATACAACTATGATGTGAATGCCGCTGATTTCATTGCATTCAATCCAAGTAATTTCGAAGTTTTCATCTTAGGATATGAATCTTTAGTAACGTCCGGACCGATTGGTCCTGGTGATACTAGTTTCGGTGTCGCGAATGCTGGTGGTTATCCAACTTCATTTCCATTCATGATCGTCATAGATGACGAGATGATGCAAGTTGATGGCATTTTTTCCAATACTCTAATCGTAACTCGGAATGATGGGGTCGCTCACAATGCTTCATCTGTTGCGGCTCTTCATCTGGCTTCCCCTACTTCCGATTCAAGATTAGATTTAGCTCTTTTTGGGGGTAGTGACATTAGACTCCGATTTAAAAATATTTCTACGACATCGAAATATTTATCGGATTGGCTTTTGTTACACGATTCCGTAGTCTCACTCCCGACCTGAGTTGAAAGTCCGGTATGATCATCAAAGGCGGTAACCCGCTAATGCTGATTTTTTGTCGGATTATCTCACTCTTTAGGTAGCGAGTTACCTCTTGAGGACTCATACTGAGAGCCCCATGAAGAACATATTTAATTTTAATGCAATAGGGTTCGCAAAGAGGGATGGATTTCTCATGAAAGAGGATTGCTGATGCCTTCCAAGCCTCTAGGCCCTATTGTTTCAAGGGTGGTCTCTGCGACAGATCGTCAGTTTGCGGTTGTCGTATTCCAAGGGAATAGACCTCCTCTCGATTCAGAACTGAACCTTATCTCGCTCATGGAGCTTAATGCGAAGGCAGAGGTAGTTCGTTCTCAATTATCGTCAGGTTGGCTCATGAATGAGTCTAACCCGATGTCTGATTATACGACTGACCCCACTTATTCAAATTTCCTGTTTTTCGGTAAAAAATATACTGGAGAACTTCGAGATTTGCAGTGGGCTGTTGTGAATGGGTGGGCGATTCCTGTAAGTGGAACAAGAACTGGCCAACCTCCTCTATCTCCGGATAATTCCGATTCTTGGAATAAGATTGAATTCAATCCGCCTAGTACATCAACGGGTGGAAACCGTGCAGAGTTTGCTTTTCTTGAAGTCTGGCTTCAGAGAATCGATGTTGACCCAGCATCCGGAATAGCTCCTGGTAAACCACAGCGCGGTTTTCTTTATAGATTCGGAAACGTTGAAAGTGGATTTTCGTATTTACCGGATGAATTAATTGATCCGAATGTTAATTACGAAACGACTAAACGAGTTCAAATTCAGTACAGAATTCGAGTTGTCTCGGACATCAATCTAGCTCAATATCCGGAAGGATTTGATCCAACTTTAGTATTTGCTCAAGGAGCTTTATCCGCACCTAGTGCTTTATCTTTCCAGAATATGAGAGAAGCACTCGGTGATCCCGGTCTTTGGAGAGCCGGTAATGGAGATCCAACTGTTCTCGGAACAGTTGACGGGTATGTTTATGCTATTCCGTTACTTTCAGTATTTCGCAGAAATGGTTCCGGTTTTTCAGATATCGGTAATTTAGCTGGAGCTTTCAATCGTAATAGCGCTGCTACTACACGCTCTGGTGCAACGACTTATATAAATGATATCATTCTCCCGAATGATATTACTAATACTGATGTTCAATTCACATTAACAAGTGTAACCGGGACAGTTTTATCAACAATCACTTCATTCGGTGAAGCATATTTTAAGATCGATGATGAAATTATTCGAGTTAGCAATGTAACTCAAACTGCACCAAACGCATTCGTAGTGACGATGGATAGAGGTCAACTCTTGACTGTCATCCGTTCTCACTCAGCTGGTGTTGAACTTATTCCATATACTGTGCGTCCAGATGGGCTTTTTGCCGATCAGATTACTAAAACTGATGTCATGGACATGCGCCACTCAGTGGCAAGTAAATTCGATTATAATTCGATCCTTAAAACGAATCTGACAGAACTTTTACGTGGCAACCTTAGAACTGCTTGGAAACGTTATGGATCGACTAACTCCGCTGGCGTTGTCACGCTTTATGGCGATAGAATAACTGATGGTTCAGTGTTTGTTGGTGGTTTATCGAGACTTGATGGACCGAATGGGAATAGAAGAGCTTGGTCTGACGCAATCATAACCGAGAGATTTGATGTTCCTGTTCAAGTTCCGACAAATGCGACAGCCCTGAATTCTTCTATTCAGATTGCTGTTAATCCATACACTATTGATGCTAAATGGACGGCTACGCCTCCATCTCATCCATCTGGTTTCCGTCTCAATGGAACAGTTCCTTGGTGGTTTAATGGTGATAAAATCACCATTGGACTTTCTACTTTCCAAGCTGGGTTACCGGCAACTGATGCTGATCAGGTTCGATTCATTCTTCCGTCAGAAGATCCAGATGCTGTCTTAGTTCATTTTGAAGGAATGACAACTGATCCAAATGGTGGGGTTCCAAGTAATCAACCATTTACAACCTCTCCATCTGCATCAAATCCGGCTTCTGTAACTATCTCTGGATATCGAATCCTAAAGCACGGACAAGGTTTAGTAGTCTCTCTTGATTCAAATGGGAATCTTGAGATCACATTGAATAGTGGTGCTGTCAATTCTCTCTTCCAAGAGTTTACTGACGCCATTCCTTCTCCGGCAACTGCAGATCTTGCATCGAAGACTACGATGCACATCTCTTTTGCGGTGGTCTATGGTGCAGGACGTGGTCTTTCTCACAAAGCTGACTATGTACATCAAGTTCACTATCGTGGTGATCCAACCAATTCATCGAAGGTGATTCTTCGATCTGGTCTTTCTGATCGTAGTCGAATGATTCCGACTTATTTACCATTCTCACCGCTTGTTCAAACGGGGAATGATAGAGAGATTGCCAGAACTTCAGAAGTTATGATCGATCCTGGTGCTAAAACTGTCTATGCAGCACCATATAGGAACATTCTAGTTCCGTCTCTTCTTGTTAGAGATGGTAGTCAATTGAATTGGACAAATGCTTCGACCTTCCAAGGGTCGATGCCTCAGTTATCTCAAGATGGTTTGTCCGTGGTTCATTCAACGATTGACCCTCTTACCTTATTCTATACGGGAGCTTTATCTCGATACGTTGAAATACCGATTGAGTATTTACCGAGACCAGGCCTTCATCATTGCCCAATCGTTCCTATCACTACTACTAGATTCCCTTCAGGAATAAACTTCCTTCTTATGTCGAAGGAAGGACCTTTCGGTGCATCCGATTCCTCTGATTGGAATAGAAACCTTGTTAGTTACCCGAGTGGATCTGGTTATTACATTGTAACTCCGATTGTTGGTGAAACATACGGAACTGGAGCTCTTCCATCAGTTTTCGGTAGAAAATACACGAATACGAAATTAAGAAGTGTTGATGGTGGTCCGTTTAAGGGAATTCAGTTCCCGCCATTCTATGGTCCAGCTCGTATTACCGGGATTTACAAACGAAATACATCGGGTAGTCCTCCATATCCAGTACAACCAGCTTCTTCACCATTCAACTCTGATCGTGTTTTCGTTGGTGGAGCTGGTACCGATACGAATTTGATGCATGATGATTTCGATGGTCCAACATTCTTATTGGACGTCGATACTAACGGGGATGTGACATTCATCCTGAATAAGGATGTGATTGATTTCTCAAAGGCTCCGGCAGGCACTACATGGGATAATTCAGAGTTTCTCATTGAGTGCACCTTATTCGGATTCGATCGTGGTTTCTTACAAACCAATGGTCGTATTTTGGTAGCACGAACTTCCGGTGGTGGATCTTTACCGATTTTGCCCAATTCCTTTACTGGCACTTCAGATCAAAAGATCGGTATTGTAGCTCCCGCGCCTCTCTCTTTGAATGCAACGAATAATGAACTGACTGTTTATTATAGTCGTCAGCCATATCAAGGTGACGTATTCGGAAGTCAGTCAGCTTATTCTGATGACGTTCAGAGATTAGGCCCGCTCACGATCTCTGAAGCTCAGAGTATTTCGGCCAATCCTCTCGGTCCTGTTGAAACTCTCGCTTTTCCGAACAAGACAGGATATGAAGTTCTTGCTTCAGTCAACTTCATAACATCTCTTGGTAGTGGTAGACTTTCAGGATCTAATCCGATCCCTCTTTTGACTCCAATACAAAATCCGAATTCTGCTCCGGATTATACGGGCACTCTTGTTGATTTGAATCGGCGATTCTCTTTGAATCGGGTCGGATTCGAAGACTGGTCTACTGTTAAATTCCCAGTTCTACCTTCTTCATTGGCAGCTCGACCTCCCATTAAGAGAGGTGCTATCTCTGAAGTTTTTGACCGTGACGTAAACCCGGAGTTCATGGGTTGTGTTTCACAACTTCCTCTCGGAATTTGGTTCCGAGAGAAGGATTTCATTGGAAAGACGTTATATCAAACGAGAAGTACTAGCAATGTTGGTGCTATCTCACTTGGAACGACAGTATTCTCACCTTATCAAGCACCAACAAATCCAACACCCGCTGGTTCTTCTACTTGGGAAGGTGTTGAATTTGTTTGCGGTCAAGCAAGCGGGACCAATGGTGCTGGTGGAGAATCAATTGTTCGAGTTGATGGTACTCAAAGCTTCTCTGACGTAACAAAATTCAAGACTGCACGTGGTGGTGCCGCTTGGTCTGTCACTCCTCCATGGCCAGGTGGTGTTATTGCGTCTCGTATGCCTAAGGCTAGACCGAATTCAGAAACGGGTTCAGTTCTTGCTGCTACGGCTTACCTTGTCAGATCGCAACCAGAAAATGTGAATTCCATTGAAGTTCATTCCGGATCTGAACTTCAATTAGTAATAGTTACACAGGGTCTTCCCGCTTATTTCCGAGACACAGATATTCAACATTCGGCGAATGGTACGAATGAAGGTTATACCGCTGTCGATCGTTATAGAATTTGGGGTCGACCACTTGAGAAGAAGCGCGGATCTGTCGATACTTCTATAAAACCAAACGATCGTCCTTTGTTTGTCAACAATATTTATGATGATCCAATCTATTTTGGATCAAGTGATGTTGATCAAACTTCTGTGAAGCAGGAAATCCTGCCAATCGTTTCAGATGGACAGACTGTTTTTAATCTATCAGCGCGTCCATTAGATCCAACTACCGTTCAAGCCTATGCTCGCGGTGTTAAGCTAACCTACGGCGTTGATTATGTAGTTGGTGGTGTTTCGGGTAAAGATCTTACTTACATAGTAAGTGGTTCAAACCCCTCACTTTTGACTACTGACACACTTGAAGTGTGGTATGTTTTGCTCTAAGTGACCGAAGAAATCTATTCCAGTTTCGATTGAACAGGAAATGTAAATCATGGTTCAGCCAAGAAAAGAACAGATTAAGTCGGTCAACACCAAATTCACATTTGGTACTGCGGATCTTTACCCGGGTTATAATGATTCGATCATTCCGACCCCTTCAATCGATACTATTGCTGTTACTGGCGTTCCGGGTGGAGCTGAAGAAGATGTTCAGGCATATGTTACTAGTAGTATTCAGAGTCCATATCCTATCTTAGCTGGTGATGCAATAAGAATAGCGATTGATGGTGCTCCGAGTGTTTTAGTAACTTTCATTGGGACTGATACGACAGTTTCCAGAATAGCTTCAAGAATAAACTCGACTCTTGGTTTTGATGTTGCACTCAATAAAGAAGGTGTTCTTTCCCTTCAAACTATAACGGTAGGCGCTTCTTCTTCTATCAATTTATCTGATGTCTCTCCCGGTGTTCTTGCTAAACTCGGTTTAGTTGCAGGAACATATACTGGTTTAAAGGGCCCGACGAGAGGTATTCTTACTCGTACTCCCGACGGTCTTGGTGGCCTTGTACGTCTCGCGACACAAGATGGTCGTCATCTCGTTACTGATGTTACTGACTATCGAATGGTCAGTAATGATACCGGATCAGTTACATGGGCCGCGTCCATTCTTGGTGGAACTCCGGTTCATGGACGATTAACGCATGATAGTTACTACGGATATCGTATTAGATCTTATGCGAAGCTCCCGACCAGAGCTTCTGTTGTTACTTTCAATAGTTCATTCACCACTTTAGATGGATCTGATCAAGTCGATCTAAATGTTGACGGCGTTAATTTTTCCGTTTCTTTCGGATTTTTTGGCCCGAACCCAAACAATCGTGATTGGGTTGTTCAATCAATAAATGCTCTTTATGCAGGTGCTCTCGGGCTTTCTGATGGGCATGTTTTTATAATTGGAACAATTTCTGGTCCATTCAGTTTTGCTTCAGGTGAATCATTCATAATTAGAATTGATGGTGGACCTCAAATTAGGGTCATATTTAATGGGACTGAAGTTACTAATGGTGATGTAGTTACTACAATAAACGCAGCTATCGGTTCTCCTATAGCCTCGGCTTATAGTAATTTCTATCAGAATCTAATTCGTTTATCTAGTCACAATACTGATGGACTTCATTCATCGATAGAATTAGCTGACGATTCCTTAAGCAGTGGAGTTCTATCGAAAATTGGATTCCGTCCTGGTATGTATCGTGGACCGTTCATCGCGGAACCTTATGGTCCTGATGAAATAAGAATCACTTCTCAGTATAGAGGGACTGGTTCATACTTACAAATTAATGGATCCTCTGCTACTTTAGCCAAACTTGGACTAAATGCTGGTTATTATGGGGCTTCCGATTCTTCAGAAGAAGAATTAGTCACTATCCCTTTTCAACAGGTTTTCAATATAAACAGCTATCCTGCTGAAATGATCTTTCCTGAGGTCATGGAATTCGGTGATATTGATCCTGTCGGAGATTCAAAAGTTCAAAGATTTCTCGATAAATCTGCAGGTTCAAATCAATCCACAGCCTCATTGAATCTGAAATTTGTTAACACATCTCGTGGGAATATTTATGTATCACCATCTCGTGGGTTATTTGATGTTGGTAAACCAGTAACTGTTGGTCCTGATGGGTCTATTGCGAGAGAGTATTTACAAGGCGTAATTGATCAATCAAGTGCATTATTTAAGCAATTCCTTAAGTATCCTTATGAAATGGTTTCTGCGATAGTTAGTAACCGTTTTGAAGGTACTGGGTATGGAGGAAATGCATTATATCCAGTTTCGTACATGGATTTTTTCGTAGATCCAACTGGTTATTCAACTTATTCTCAATTTGATTTTCTTGGTGGCACCGGTACTTATTCTTATAGTAATCTAATTGCTTCAATAGCTAGGGATACCGGTCCATATGCATCTCTTGGTCCGAATACCCCTGGATATATTTCTCTTTACAACGGCGGTGCTCTCGTATCTTGGGATACAACTCCAGGACCTTTAAGTTCAGCTGATGGTTTAAAATTTGCTGATGTACATACTTTAAATAGTACGACTGGTGGTGGTACTGGTCTGGGTTATATACCGCTTACGGCCGATCCTAATCATACTGATGGTTCTCCGACACTAGCTGATCGTTATGTATGGAACGTCGTAGAAGCTGGTCCGTACAGCATCATGCGGACATTAAATGCTCGGCATGAAATTGTTCTTGGTGATGGTGTTACTACTTTTGGTGACTTTAATGGACCCGATGCTTTTCATAAAGCTCAAGCTTATTTAGAAGCTGTAGGGGCGACTGTAGCAACAATTAGAGTTAAGAGTGGCTATTATGTAACTAGTTATACTGTTGACTTCTCATTTCTTTCAGATCTAGTTATTGATGGGTACTACGAGAATCCCAATGCCTCGCCTGTTTTAATCAGCCATCAATGGTATTATGAATCTCTCTCACTCCCTAACAACGGGTATACGAAGATGTCTGGTATTGCAATTACCAATGACATCGGTGCTTCACTGAATCTCATACGGGTAGAAGGCGGCATCTTAGAAATGAATGGTTGCTGGATAAATGCTGGCTCCATTTACTGTGCAAATATTGTTGAATTTCGTGCATATAAAACCAGTTTCATTGGTCAGAGTATGCCGATTGCATATCCTGGTCCATGGTTCCAAACTATCGGATTTGATATATGGACTAATGATTCACACTATCAAAGCACGAATATCATTTCATTTAAAGAATGCTATCTCAGTTCAGTAGTTAACGGGGCAGTAACAGCTATTTATGATTATACTAGCATGGGTACGGCCAATGTCGAACTCATCGAATTTTTAAATTGTAACTTCGACACTTCTAGAGTTGATGTCGATGTATCTGGTAATCTACAGTCACAATGTGGCATAATATCTTTTAATCCGAGTAGTGATGCTTATGCTAACTACGGTGCTGAAATTAAGAATGTTCACATCTATGATTGTAGACTGAATACTAGCAATTATGGTACTGGATCACCAGTAGCCATTCATGTCGTACCTACAGGTTGGAATGGTCTAGATTATTACACTCAGGGTTCTAGTTACCCTGCAATGAAGATCGACAACTTCGATATTAAACGTTTCTATGTTGGATTCTGGAACACTCACGATGCCGTAGCTGTTCCTGCTATTGCCATAGGTGGGATTGGAGTTGATTCAGTCTATGGAGGTAAACTAACTGTTGAAGATGTTGTAATTGATGCATGGTTTAGTACAAACGGAGCATCTACAACCAACATGGTTCCTTGGTTTACTAACTACACTGGTGGACTCTATGGTGGTCCTGGTGAAGGAAAGGGCGGTCTTTTCTGTTTAGCTGGGAAATATATTGAAGTAAAAAATATTGAAGTTGTCCATCCGATAGCTTGGGCAAACTATGGTGATTTCTTCTTCTGTTCATATGGTAGTCTAGATGTTGATGGTATTTATGCTCGTCTGTTTCCTGGTGGCGGTGGATCTGCTCCACCAGGTAGCAGAATTTGCATAAGGGAAATGTTCCAAGAGTTAAATTCTTTCAACATGGAAAGAGTTTATTATCATAATATAAATGATATAGATCAATGGGTATCTGGAGCAATTGTTTTAATCGAAGCTAGAAATTATCTAATCAGTAAAGGTCACATAAGTGATCTTAATATTGAATTATATGCATCCCCAGGTTCTTTTGTCAGCGGCATTAGTATGCCAAGAACTGCTGCCTACTATGCAGCTTATGAAGGTAATACTGGCGGAGTTATTATTGAAAATAGCTCCATAGGGTCTCGTTTTGCAGGATCTCTCTCAGAAAATGGCTTACTTTTCGGTATTGAGGCATATGGTGACGACATCACTATCAGAAGTGTCAATATAGATAGTTGTCAGTATAACGGTATCTATATCGATTCCTATCTCACCAGACCCGTTAAGGTTGAAGATTGCACCGTTATTTATTGTGGGAATAGTGCAAGTAGTGGTGATTATTCAGTTGGAGTTTGTTTACTTAGTCGTAAATCGAACGATGCCTGTGGTTTGTTCGATGTAACTAACAATTATATCGGTTTGAATCATTCTAGTCCTGACTCATATCAATTAAATATGAGAGATGTTGATCCATGGGGATCTAAAACTACCGGAGTTCTTCTTGGAAATAGTACTATTTATCCCGGTGGTTATTACGGTAGGTTCAATGTTACTTTAAACATTGATACAGCTATCCCAGCTGGTTTTCAGTATAATGGAACAGTTAGGGTGATAGGAGCTGAAACTGGTTATTCTGGTTCCACCGGGTCATTTGTTGGGCCTGGTGCTGGTTTAATATATGTAGCAGATTTCTACCCTTATCTCCCGATGTCCATGATACACAACCACGCGATCTTAATATCGAACTTAAGTCTGTGGTATTGAGTTAGGGAACTGAATCATTATGGCATACGAACAGATTTTTCCAGACGTTCAATCTCTAAAAAACCACATTGACTCTATCGTAGGTCAAAAGAAAACACTTTATTCAGATTTCGGGAAAGCAGTATTTGGATATAATGTTTACGATTTAGATCCTGAATTTGATAGTGTGGTTTGTACATCAGCTGAAGATTACAGAAAACTTGCTGGATTAAGACACTCCCAACCCTTTAAGGGAAAAATTTACGTTTGGGAAAAATTCGGTAAGGAACTAACTAGTGAAACTATTTTAGTTTCCTCAGTTAAGGAATTACTGGACTATTGGGAAACTAATAAAGCTAATGAATTATATAGGATAAGAGATGGTCGAAGTATATCGATTGTCGATTATGGTAAAGCAGCTGAAGGAACCTCAGTTATTATTTCTTTAACTCCAGAAGCTTTCGCTTCTAAAGACTTTGCTGAAGTTGTTGAATTTCAAGCAGTGACTTGGATGCAAACTCTCGGTTTTATTAATGGTCCTTCAGTTCTTCGGATAAATAAGATTGCTGCTCGTCAAGTTGCTGCTCGTCCAATACCTTCTGAAAAAACTCAACAAATTCGTCCTCGCCCAGCGCCTCCTGAAAAAACTCAACAAATTCGTCCTCGTATGGACTCAAGCGCAAGGCCAAAATGAAAAAGTTTTTTTCATCCATTTGGATATACCTAAAGGCACTCGGCAAAGCAATTGGGAATCTTTGTGTTCGTTATCCAATTGCTTTTGCCGTAACTGTCATATTAATTATCGTGGCAATTGCCATGCTTGCAGCCGGTAAGACTTTTCAAATAGGTGGGATTCTCGGTTCTCTTTGGGGAAAGAAAAAAGAGAATGTTCGAGGTATTCCTCCGGAAGAGCGTAAAAAGGATGACGGGACTCCAATTCTTCCTGGTGAATCTGATAAACAAGGATTTGTCCAGGCACCAGTAGCTACCCAAATTGCTGATCCTGGTATTTTTTCAAATCCTTCTACCGTAACTATTGTTCATCCTGATAAAGGAAAAGTCGTTATCGATCTTCCTACTGGTGTGAAGAATAAGGATGTTCAAGAGGTAGTTGAAGTAAAACCGGATGTCTATGAAGTTCGAAACAAAGACACTGGTATTAAACCGGCTGATCTCAATAATTTGATCGGGAAGCTTGGCGGTTAATTGTAATCTCGGTAATGCCCGAGATTTACGGTAAGAACGCAAAAAAGTTAGGTCGACTTCCAGCAGTCGCTCTCATGAATCCGCGGTTTCCTCATAATGTTGGAGCCGCCATGAGGGCTGCTAGCTGTTTTGGTGTCGATCAAGTTTGGTTTACGGGCGAAAGAGTTCAATTCGCATTAAGCCAAATGAAAAAACTGCCACGCGAAGAACGGATGAAGGGGTTCAAAGAAGTCGAACTTCGTCAATACGATCATTTTCTTGATCAGTATGATGATACTGTTGTTCCGGTTGCTATTGAATTACGTCCTAATTCTGAATCACTGGCTTCTTTTATTCATCCAGAAAAAGCTCTTTACATTTTTGGACCGGAAGATGGGAGTGTACCTCCTTCCATTCTTTCTCGTTGTCATAGATTTGTCGTAATTCCGACACGTCATTGTGTTAATCTTTCAGCGGCTGTTTATATAACTCTTTACGATAGATTAATTAAGGAAAATCCGGGAGCAACTATCCGTGAAACTTTGGCAGAAAATAGACACGGATGGTCGGATAATGATGATCTTCCTGAACAAATAGGGCTAGTGTCTGGAAAATGAACTGATTCCGTAAATCTCGTGCCCTATTTCTTACCATTCGGGGAACGGAGATAATATGAAATCAAATTTTGCAGCACTATTGGTTCTCTTCATCACGGGTTGTGGTTCTGACGCAGTTGATGCGACTTCTACGAAGATCGACGAAACTGGCGGAGTGGCTGGAGCATCTACTACGGAATTTGGTGGCGATACTTCGACCACGCCTGGCGGTTCCTCGAGTACGACTACTACAACTATTCCCGGTGGTTCCTCGAGTACGACTACTACGTCCGGTGGTTCCTCGAGTACGACTACTACCACGACGGTAGCTGGTAGTGGGCAGGGTGGGCAAGGCACGCAGGCTACCGGTGGTTCTTCGCAGCCTGGTTCCGGTGGTTCTGTTCCTGCTAGTGGTGGTGCAGTTCAGGCTAGTGGCGGCTCGAGTCCACAGGCTACCGGCGGTAACACGACGCAGGCTACCGGTGGTTCTACTCCGGCTACCGGCGGTAAGGCAGGCGAAGGTTCCGGTGGTTCTTCTTCAGTTGGTGGCAGGTCCAATATTGGCGGTGCCACTGGTGGCAGGTCCAACGCTGCTGGCGGAACATCAACAGGTCTCGCCTGCAATCCAAACAATCCATCGGCAATTTGCAGCGTCTTCCAGACTTGTGACGCAACACGACACTGTGCTGGTCCGGTTCGAAACACCGCTATTGATTGTTCCGATGTTAGTGTTGACGGGTGGAAGTCGTTTGGCTATTCTTATAGCAGTGCGCCCGATACTTCATTCAATACGCATGCAAGGTGTCAACTGGCGCCAACTGCTTCTACCGATCCCTCAGTGCAGAATTATTGCTGCAACTTCACCAAGAATTCTTGCATGGTTGCCTGGGCTGACTTCCCGCCAGCTTGTCCAACGACTGGCGCCACCGCAGGGAAACCGTATCTCTACGATTGTCTGAATCCATCTACTCCACCCGCTGGATGTGTTGTAGCAGTGAAGAACAGTGAATATACTCCAGTTGGAACGGGCTACTGTTGTGCAACGCAAACCGTTGAATGAACGAGTCTGAATTTGCTGGGTAGAGTTAGGTTGTGAAACTACTCATCCCGGCGATATTACTCGTTTCATCCACCGGTTTTGCTCAACAGCCAACACCGGATCCACCAGAACAAAAGCAAATTCACGACATTCAAGTTTGCAACGGAATATGCCTATCGGAGAGTGATAGTGCACAGGTAGCTGCAGCTTTGAAAGAACTCAAAGGGATTAAAGAATCCCCGGCTAAAATTGAAGTCACGGATACTATCATTATCATCCGTGACTGGGATAACCGAGTTTATATCAATGGTGGTAAGGAAAAACCGATAAAACTTAAACTAAAACTTGGTCCTACAATTGAACGTGACATGGAAGCGACTCTTCCTATTCAGGTCAATTATCGAGAGAAGCCTCCAGATCCGATGTTTAGACTTCGGATTCGAGCACAAGCGGGAATTTTAGTTCCTGAAATGATTAAATCTTTTTCTGGAGGAGTAAAAGATTTTTGGGATGCATCGATTGGTCTCGATTTTTTCCATGTGGGACCGGTCAATTTAGCAGTTAGTCCAGGCATTCGAAGTATCGGTATCGGTCCTGGTTTTGATATTACGAAGAATTTCGGTGTAACTGCCGGATACGCATTTGTTTATAGAGGTTTTGATTCTTCAGCATTCACCTCTATTTATTTCAGTTTCAACTGATTATCTTTTCTGTATGTTTGGTGCATGGTTAAAGATTCACATGCGCCGGTCAACTTAAAAGATTTTACACCAGTCTCTTTTGAAATAGCATTCAAAAGAATTGCTGCTGGTGAAGATGTCTATCATAAAGTATTTCAACCTGCAGTGAAAAAGGGCGATGAGATTTGGTTGAAAGAACACTATATTATATGTAAATTCGATTCTTCAGGAATTGAAATACCTAAAGCTCTTGAAACTGAGTGGTTTGTTCATATTAATGACATTCCAGCCCGGATTGAAATTGAACGGAAGTATCTTGTTTTAATTGATCAGCTTCCTGTTTTCGAAGGTGGTGAATTAATAAAGCAAGGTTATTTATCGAAAGATCCACCAATTCGAATAAGACTCGTCAATAATAATGAAGCTTGCATTACGATAAAGCAAGCTGCTCTGTTTAAACGTGAGGAATTTGAGTATCCAATCCCACGAATTGACGGGAATCGTCTTATTAAGATGTGTAAGAGAGTAATAACGAAAATTCGTTATAAGTTCCCGTTTGAAGGACGGACTTGGGAAATCGATCAATTCTTTGAAGATCTATCGGGCGGATGGTTAGCTGAAGTTGAAATCGATTCAGAAGATGCTACTATAATTAAACCACCGTGGATCGGAAAAGAAGTAACGATGGATATTCGATATAATAATATGAGTTTGGTCGAAAACGGGTTTCCTGCTCAAGAATGACCTAAACTAGCCGGTCCATATCAAAAAGTATATCGGAAGGTCAGAAAAGGGCTTTCGTCGGCTTGTGAGACTCGTGTTATCATGAATAAGCTTCTCCTGTATGTTTTTTAAGTGGATATAGAACATATCAGGGCAATTCGAACTAACGAATCCATAAAACTTAAGCCAAGTCCCTATCTAAGAAGCAAGTATATTGATGAATATGGCGTTGAAAAAGATGTCGTAGTTCGAAATTATCAAGCGCAAGGGATAATGAATCTCTTGCAGGTTACAAGAAGTCTTCTTGGAGACGACACGGGGTTAGGAAAAACACTTGAAGTTTTGAGTGTTATCGGATATGTCTGGTTAGTTGAACCGGACTATGTTCCTATTGTCGTCACTCGAAAGTCTTCTTTATATCAATGGAGGGATGAAGCCAATAGATTTATGACGGGTATATCCGTTGTGGTTTCAGATGGGGAACCATTTGAACGAGATGAGATCTACAAAGATTTCTTCTTCAATCACGATCCATCTAAGAAGCGTCTTCTTGTCATGACTTATGACACCTTTCTTAAAGACGCAGAACAATCTGTAGTTCGAGATAGAAGTCAAAAGCCGACTAAAGATGACAAGAAACGCTTGAAAGAAGCTAAAGACTTCAAAAAATCCTTAGCTGAAACTTATGCTACTTGGAAAACTAAATTTAGAACTAGATTTGATGGAAGAGATCAAGCAACTAAGGATTTCTTAATTGAAAAACTGAAACCATCTGATGAAGAGATGGGTTGTCGAGCTAAACCACCTAGTGATTGGACACCAGAAGATGAAGCTGTTTTAGCTCAAGTTCTTTCATTACGACATGGTATGGAAGAAGCTGATAAGGCAATCGCGGTGGCAAAAGATGCTGTAGAGCCACCGATGATAGCCGAAGGACTCCTTAAACATCTAGCAAAATTCAGGAAGAAGAACCCGAATACTAAAATGATGCTCGTCTGTGACGAGATACATGTTCTAAAGAATTATCAAGGAAAACTTCATAAATTATTTTATATTGCTGCGAAACCATTCAATAGAGTTGTTGGGATGACAGCAACCCCAGTAAAGAATCGATTAATGGAATTCTTTGCTATATTTCGAATCATCTATCCAGAACTTTTTCCGAAAGTTACTCATTTTCAACGTGATTATTGCGTTATGAAAATGCAGAGGATAGGTGGCGGTAGACAAATTCCTGTAGTTGTCGGTCATTCTAAAGAGCAACTTGAAGCTTTCGTACAAAAAGTAGAGCCGTTTTATCTCTCGAGACGTAAACATGATGTTGCGAAAGAACTTCCTGAGCTCATCACTCGAGAAATTATTTGCACACTCTCTCCGGAGCAGGAAGAGTTATATGATTTAGCAGAATTACTTCTTGCTGAAGCTGAAGCAAATCCGGACGACGATAATACTCAAACGCTGAAGACGATGACCATGATTCGTCAGGCGTGTGATGCTCCACAGCTTTTAGCTGATGAAGAAGGAAAACCCTTTGAAGGCGAATCTTCAAAAATCGACCAACTTGTCGAAATTCTTCAAGAAAACCCAGACGCAAAGGTACTTGTTTTTTCTGCTTTTGAGCGAATGATCAGTTTGATAGAAGCTCGTCTCAAGAAAGAAAAAATCAATTGCACTCGTATTACTGGAAAAGAATCGAATGCCAAAGTTCGTACTGAACATGTAAGAACTTATCAAGACCCCGATTCTGGTGTTAACGTAATGTTAATCACTAGTGCTGGTTCAGAGTCTTTGAATCTTCAGGCTACTGAACATCTTGTTTTCGTAGATAGCCCATTTAGTTATGGCGATTATGTTCAAACTATCGGTCGTCCTCAGAGAATCGGTAGTAAGCATTTAACCGTTCTCATTACTCATCTAGTTGCCAGACGTCAGAATGGAGAAAAGACAATAGATGATCATGTCATTAAAATTCTTCGAGGAAAGAAAAAATTAGCCGATTCTGTTTCCGGTGAAGCATTGAAAGGCGGACTTCAATTCACTGAATCAGATTTAGTGAAAGAAGTTATGAATCTCGTTCTTGATGCAAAAAGAACCGGTGATAGAGCAGGTGCCAAAGAAAAGATGAAACATATTCATTCTACTTCTTCGAAGAAACAGAAGCCTGTTCAAAAAGATACTAAGCAAAATTCTGCAGCATCAGCTACATCAAAAATGGCCGCCGGATTGTACTTAGATCTGGATTTTTCTGACATATGAGTACTCCATCGAAGGCGGAATCCAACATTGAATGGTGCAAACCATGTACCGGGGTTGGATGGTGCATGAAGGATGATGTACCACATGAATGTATGTGTGGATACTTAAGAAGAATTCAGGCGGGAATGCCGCCACATCTTAAGAGGGCTACGGTTAAGAAAGAACATGTTCGTCTCTCGGTAGTTAATCAAACGAAAGACAACTTATTTCTTATCGCTCATTGGAGTGATGTGAGAGCTATCCTGAAAATTCTATTGATGACTAGCAATAGATTTATTCGAGATACTAACGATCTTGATCTGAAAGAAGTTTACGTTGGATCACTTTCAAAGAAGCAAAGAAGTGTTGATTATGAAGGCGTTATTTACAATAGTTTGGCTGATTTCGTAATACCGCCAGATCTTTTAGTCGTCCGCTTAAATTTCATATCAAATTCAAATAAAGCCGCTTCTGGTGTTCTTGAAGATTCTATAAAACTTCGGGTTGATTATGGAAAGCCGGTTTGGTTGGTATCTGATCCAACTGATCCGTTTAGTACAACTAGTATATCCTATTCAAAAAGAGTAGCCGATTTGATAGCTAGAGAGTTTACAAGAGTCCTTGTCCCAAAAATCAACGAGACTGATTCGGAAACAACTAATGCATTTTTCGCCACTCCTGACCTCGGGAGACCGGATGAAGATACTCGACCCCCTCGTGTCGTTCCGTCTACTGAAATTAAGAAAGAGAGTAAGAGAGTAATTCAATCAGCATCAGATGACGATGACGGTATCGACAGCGCTCTTTCTTCTTACGGTAGTGGTATAAATAAGTCCAAGAAGTTCAGGGGTAGAGATTAATGTCCATTGATAATGTTTACCGAAGTCTTATTCAGGTTGGTGAGCATCCTGAATCCGATGAATGCTTACGAAACTGGCAAGTTTACTGTGAGCATGAAATCAATTATAATACTGAAGAAGATAAGAAGATCTTAGAATATCTGAAATTATTTTATACTCAAATGTCATCTCCTCCTGACATCTCTCTTGTCAGGGAACATTTTGAGAGACAAGATGAGATTGAAACAGTAAATCGTCTTGAAGAAATAATAAAAGCTGTTCCATATATAAGAACAAATTTTCTTTCTCAAGTTCGAGCTGAGCAAGATCTTCAACAAACTAAAAATCTTATCATTCTTTGTCGCGATGCAAGTGCTATCGCTGAACACGGGAGAACGACAGAGGGTAAGAATAAGAAAGTATTGCGCGGCGTTTCTGACGCTGTTGATTATCTTTATGAAAGATTACACACTTTCACTCGAGTTGAAGGCGGTGAAAAACTTGAGGGCATTATAACTGAAGACTGTGAAGAAATACTTGCTGAGTATGAGAGAACGGCAAAAACCGATAAATTTTCGAATCGAAATCTTTTCGGTCTTGAACCAGTTGATTCAGTTTGTAAGGGTCATCGACGCGGCGAATTTTGGATTCATACTGCATTCGTCGGAGAATTGAAGACTACGTTAGCATTGAATTATGCATATAACAACGTAGTCAAATATGGTAAAAATATTTTTTATGCTATTCTTGAAATGCCGTACAGTCAACTTCGTCGACAACTTTATGTTATCCATTCAGCAAACGGAAAATTTGTTACTGAATGGTATGACGAAGATGGATATACTGGTTTAGATTATCGAAAAGTTCGTGACGGTGAGCTCTCTCCTCGTGACAAAGAAAGACTTGTAATAGTAGCTCGAGATTTTCAAGAGACTACTAAGAACAAGCTTTATGTTTGGCGTCCGAAGAAAGATGATGAAGCCACAATTGATGGTATTCGTCGTCGAGCTGAAATGTTTGATAATAAATATGGGTGTGATGGAATAATTGTTGACCACTTAGGTCTTGTCACGCCTAAACGTTATTCTGCAGATAACGTGGCAACACAAAATGATGTTGTTAAGAATGCCCGTCTCATGGCATTGAATTTTGCTCGAGGCAAAGGAGTTCCTGTTTTAGGGCTCTGGCAGATGAATAGGCAAGGGAAAATTCGAGCCGATAAAGCTGATGGACGTTATGATATTTCTGCTATTTCATATGCAAATGAAATTGAGAAATCTGCTGACGTCATCACTTATACATATTTGAATGACGTACTCAGGAATGAAGGTAAATTCTATCTTGGAAATTTGAAGAACCGAGATAATCCAATTTTCGATCGCATGGTTGGCAAGATTATTTGGCAATCGAAGAGAATGCGTGATATCGTAACCGGAATGCTAGATCTTGACGCAGATAACATCGTTAAAGCCGCTCAGGTACTAAGTTGTGGTGTTGAGATGATGTATGACGCTGTTGCTTGATCAGGTTTCAAGTACAGATCGAATTGTGCATTCAGGACAGTTATCGGATAGAACATCGTCTCTTCGTATGTCCTTTTTACAGATACTGCATTCATACCCAATTTTATCTAAGGCATCCCAAACTCTTTGATCATCTGCTGCTTGAATTTCTGCTCGAAATTTAGCCACTGCAGCATCAATTATTGGATATCGATGTTGACGAAGATTTTTAATACTTATTGTGGCTGGTTTCATGCCATGCTCTGTTTCTATGATTTATCCACCGTACGTTAAAAGTAATGAGTGAAAAAAACACTGCTCAGCAACAATGGCTCCATCGGCGTCTTGAAGCTGTTCGAAAAAAGTATTCAGCATATCAGTGTCTTCATGAACATGGTCATGGGGAAGAGCTTGTTGACGAAGAAACTGCTATTTCAATATTTTGTCCATTTCATCCAAATACGAAAACACCGGCAGCTCGTTATTACCCATCAGATGGAAATATAGCATCCCATGTCCACTGTTGGGGATCTTGTCATGCGAGCTGGGACTCAATAAATCTGTTCATGAAGTTCAAGGGCGTCCCTTTCATGGACGCTTTACGAACTCTAGAACGTAGATATAATATTCGTGTTGAACAGAGACCAGATGGTCCTCCCATTGAGGAACCGAAAGACAAAAGTTCCGCTAAGTATATTTCTGATGCTTGGCAAGATGTTCCAAGAGTCTTAGCGATGTTAGAAGGAAAACTTTCTAGACTTAAGGATACTACATCATTTAGTGATTATATAAAATTTTGTCGTGTTCTCGATGTCGTTCAGTACGATCTTGATAAAAATAAAGGTGTTCAGACTATGGAGATGGTTGAAGTATTGGCCAAGTTACGAGATTTAATGAACTCATGTGTCTCTTCAAATATCTCACTTGATTAACAATGTCTAGCCCTTTACAATATGAGTTGAGTCTCAATACTGGCGAAATAATTCATGTATCTGAGATCGATCCTGAAGTTTTTTCTGAGTTAAGAGATATTAATATAGTTAAAGCCATATCATCTATTCTCGATAGATGCACGAAAGCCCCGCGGGATGTTTTGGAACTGGCTAAAATAGGTGGGACAAAACAACTTGAAGGATTATTAAGCACATCACCGACAGGATGTCTCATAAAGATAGAAGAGCATATTTGTGCTGAGATAAAAGACTGTCCTATGGCCAATAGTGAGTTGTGCTCAACTCGGAAAATGAAAAAAGGGAAACCTAAAATCCCTCATTGTTGGAAATTCAATATAGATGATAAAAAATATCATCTCCCGTACATGGAAGCTGTTCTAGCTCAACATCTTGCCACAGCAATAATCCATGAATGGCGGGATGGAAGATACGTGATTATTGTTCAATAATTACGGTTCATAAAAATCATCGGCGGCACGATCAGCGGCATCTTCTCCGTATTTTTCTTCTAATTTATGTATCTGATGATCGGATAAATCAAGTTTTTCTTTGGCAGCTACTCTATCTTCCGGATTCAATAATATGAATCCGTCAATTGCTACTACTTGATAATCAATTAACTGTGTACTACCGGGGTTCCCAGGAGAATTATGAGTCGCTCTCTCTGCAGGTTCTACTTCAAATTCGCAATCGATATAAAATAAATGATATCCGTCTTCATCATTGGTGAATTCTGATCCCGGAGAGGTAATTGTTAAATCGTCTCTCTCAATTTCAGTTTCATCTCCAAGTTTATATGGTTTGAAAGGACCTTTAAGAGTTAAAGTATCCTCACTTATAACTTGAGGGATTACTTCACTTTCGGCTACCTTAGTAGCGATCCTTTTCAAGATAGACTGATCCATAATTCTTTCGGCATACAAAAGAGTCATCTAGTATATGCCTAGTTCATCTACTAACTCTTCAAGGAGTTTTTTTGCTCTAGCTGTTTTTATAGCCGGTACGCTAAGATTCAGAGTGACATATAAATTTCCTGGTTCACTACCAGGCTGTCTTACTCCGGCGCCCTGAATTCTTAGAGTCGTATTGCCTGATACGAATCCGTTCGGTAATTGAATGAATACTTCATCGCCAGTTATGGTTTTTACTTTCGTTCTTCCTGTCCTGACAATATCGGATAGACTGACTTGACATTTAGTCCATAAATCATTCCCTTTTCGTTCAAAGTTATCGTCCTCAGTAACTTTAACTGTTATATACAAATCTCCGGGCGGACCGCCATTACCGAATCCACCTTGTCCAGCGAGTCGTAATTTTTGTCCATCAGATATACCGACAGGAATTTTTAGGGAGACATTTCTTGTCCCTTTGACTGTCCCTTTCCCTCCACAATGATCACATTTATTGAAAGGGATATCCCCGTGACCCTGACAAGCTTTACACTTACTGTTTCCGCCCTGATAGAAATTTCTTCCTGATCCTGAACAAGCGGTACATGGAAATTTTCTTGTTCCTGGTTTTGCTCTTGTCCCTTTACATTTTTCACACATAATATTTGAATCAGTAGATGTTTTTACTTCTTTGGTAACTCCAACTATTGATTCTTCTAATGTTATAGTTATATCCATTTCAACATCGCGGCCCTTCATCGCATTTCTTATGCGATCTTTCAGGGAATCCTCGGTGTTTACTTTAAATCCTGGAGTTCGCATGAACTCATCGAAAATAGAATTTGGATCAATTGACTCAAATGGTGACCAAGGAGGCCGTGATCCATGAGGCCGTGATCCACGAGTAAATGGGTTCGGCATGGACTGTAAGTCATAAATCTGACGTTTTTCAGTATCGCTGAGTGTCGAATAAGCTTCAGTAGCTTCTTTGAATTTTGCTTCCGCTTCTTTGTTATCCGGATTTCTGTCTGGATGGAACTTAAGAGCCAATGCTTTATAAGCTTTTCTTAAGTCATCGTCACTCACGTCTTTCGTGACGCCTAGAACTTCGTAGTAATTCCTACTACTCATTTTGAACACCATTCATTGTAAAGTCCGTTGTGCTTGGACTTCAAAGAGTAGACGATAGAGTTACAGTCCATAGGGAATGGTTTAACCAATACAATTTTCATATTGTTACTGGGATTGACCAGCTCAAGAAACTCGTTGATATATGTATTAGCAGAAATCTTGCTTCTCTTGATGTTGAATCAACGGGTGTTGATAGTCGGATATATCCCGATGAGTTTTTTGAAGACGGTCGCATAACAAAACATGGGATTCGAACTGTTGACAAAATAGTTGGTCTCTGCATGTCTTTTGATGGTAAAAACGGATATTACATTCCGTTAGCCCATGAACCAGAGGATTCCGGTAATCTCCCATGGGATGAATCTTGGGATGAAATTACACGACTTGTCTATAACTGTCGCATCATCTTTCATAATGCTAGATATGACGCTGAAATGCTTTACCCGGTAACCGGGAAGGAATTTTGGAGACATAAAGAATTTGAAGATACTTTTTTCATTGCGAAAGTCATTAGTCCACTAAAAAGCTTTCCTGCCGGTCTCAAGCCTCTTACGAAAACGCATCTTGGCATTGAGATGGTTGAACTTGATGAACTTTTCACAGATGAAAAGAAAGAACAACTAAAACGATATAAAGAGCGATACAATTTCGGTTTGCTCCATCCGAAAGAAGGTAAAGAATACGGTTGTTCTGATGGAATCTTCACTTATCAATTATATCATGCTCTACGTCCTAAAATTGAAGGATACGAGCACATTTATGATCTCGAGAAAGCTTTCTCCAATGTCATGCGAAAGATGGAAAGAAATCGTGTCCATCTTGATATTGATCGAGTAAATCAGTTATTTGTCGATTGCACTACTGCAATGAGAACAACCGGAGATCGTATTCGGGAGCTCATTGAATCAAAAACGGGAAGAACTGGTCGTTGGTTATCCCTAAATGTTGGGTCTCCTACTCAATTATCGGGTTGCTTCTTCACAGATAACGAAGGATTGAAACTTAAGCCAACTCCTGAAATGATTCAAGAGGAGGGTGGTTTTTCTGTTAGTTATAGTGATAACTCTGATGACGATGATGACGATGATGAGGGTGGCGAAAAAATCACCTACTCGTTAAAAGATGAAGTCTTAAAGTCTCTTCACCGTCACTATGGACCGAAATACTTAGCTAAGAATAATGATGAGTCAACTGAAGAAAAGAAACCGGAAAGTATATTTGAGTTAATCCTAGAATATCGTCATTACGATAAAATGAATGGCTCATATATTGAAAAACTGACTAGGAGCCATGATAAATACGGTGACGTAAGACCATCATTCAATCAGATCGGTACCGATACTGCCCGTTTATCGAGTAAAGCGGGCAAAATTGAAGATGGTTATTCCGGTATCAACTTTCAAGGTATCCCTCGAGATTCAGATGATGATAAACCTGAGTTATTCAAGCAAATCAGGACTGTAATCATCCCTCGTAAGGGGTGGTTTCTCCTAAAAATTGACTACGCTGGTGAAGAACTTCGTGTTATTACGAATATGTCCGGAGATCCACTTTGGACAAAATCATTCCTTCACGAAGACGGGGACGTACATTCAATTACTGCCCGAATTCTCTTTGCTAAAGCCGAGGTTTCAAAAGATGAAAGAAACCGCGGTAAGAGAAGCAATTTTGCAGTTATTTACGGTGGTGGTGCAGGAGCTATTTCACGAAATGTTGGTTGTTCAATAGAAGACGGTGGTCGTCACATGGAAAACATGAGAACGGGTCTTCCTGGTCTCATGGGCTATGTTGAACATCAAAAGAAATTTGCGAAAAAGCATAAATGTGTATATACGGCATTCGGGCGTCGAATGCCAATTCCGACGATCGATTCACCGATAAGAGCAATACAGAAAAAAGCAGAACGTTGTGCTATCAATTACACGATTCAAGCAACTTCAGCTGATATTCTGAAATTTGCTATGTGTTATGTTGACAAGCAAATTCGAGCTCTTGGATGGGAAGATAGAGTTCGATACGTTCTAACTGTTCACGATGAAGTTGTGTTTGAAGTCAAACCTGAGCATCTCATGGAGGTGACTCGTAAACTTGATGAGTGGATGGTGTTACCATGGAGACTTCCGAAGAATCATGGTAGACAATGGGTTGTCCCACTCGAAACGGAACCAGGTATTGATATCCATTGGAGAGCGCGATTCGATTATTTTGCGATGGTTGACGGCAAACCCGCTAAGAAATCGGATATTGATGAAAACGGTAACTATAAAGGTAAACTGAAGAAAAATCAGTATTTTGTTGATGGTCGTGTTTATCAACAAATTCCTGATTTCTTAAAAGGTTATATTTATCGACTTCTCCCTGAAGAGAGTGATAGGATTAAAGCAGCTCAACTTGCTGGTACTGAATGGGTTCAACCTCCTCCTGCTCCGGCAATTGAGACAGCGCAAAAAGCTCCAGAGTTGCCAGCGCCAGTTGTTCAAACTACTCCAGTAGAACCAGAGGTAACTCCACATCCTGAATCGGAACAGCCATTCCCACCAAAATCAAGACCTGTAATACATGAATCTCAGTTATCAGAGAATCAAACCCCGGAAATCTCTGATAGTATGAGTTCTTTAGAACTTGAAGAAGCTGGTACTAATATGGATATAGATTTATCCGATATCGATTTAGATTTATCTAATATTGGTCTCGCGTCAAATTCCGGTTCTAAGCCAACGCTCTGCTCAGTTTGTAAAGAGCCACAGTTCGAGACTCCTGGCGGGATGAGTTGTAAGAATGGTCACGGTGGAGCTGATGGGATAGAAGTTCCTGCAAAAGAAACGAAGCCTTCGAAGCCTCCAGCATCCTCTCATCCTCCAGCATCTTCTTCAACATCGATGTCTCCAACAAAAACGGAGACGAGAACAGCTAGACAAATCAATGAAGATGAGGTAATTCTTCGTTGGACTGTGACTGCTATTTTATCGGAAGAAGTATCGAAAAAACTTCAAGCAATTTGTATTTTAGCAGAGGGAAATACTCCACTGAGAGTAGTTAGTCCAAATGGCACGATTATTCTGTCGGAGGAACGTGGAATTCGTGTTGATCCTCAGAAATTCCAGTTTCTAGCTAGTCTTTTTGGACTTTAATCTGAGATTGGTTCCGGTAGAGTTTCTTCATGGAACCTCGCTGGATTATATATTGTCATATTCATATTGATTCTGGTCGTCGTTATGTCGGTCTAACTAAAAAGACCATAGCGCTGAGACACGAGCAAAAATAGCAACTTCCATAAAAGCGAAATTCATACTTCGACATCAGGATGATTCGATTCATGACTAGCGTTAATATTAAGGTCAATTGGGGATAGTCTTTCTGCCGCTGCAGCTAATGCTGCAGCATTAAATATTATCTCTTCTTTCATCGAATCTGATTTAAAATCCGGATTGTCTAATATGGACAATTCTCTTTTTGCCATAGCTTCAAGACGAAGTGATACCTCCCCGTCTGACATTATGACAACCATATTCTTAAGAAGATCGACTTCTTCAGGAGTCATTATCTGACGTTACCTGTAATGTGAAATAAATGAACAGAGCGAAATATCCTCGTCCTAAACCGACACGTCCTCTAGGTTCATTTTTCACGCATGGATCGGTCAAAATCATGTCTGAAGACATGGTGGATCGTCATGTCCAATTTTTCATAGTTATGCCAGCTTGTGTTATGCAAGCTGTGACCCCTTTACTTCTCGGGGCAGGGTTTATTGATCAATATGAACTTCGAAAACCGCTATCAGCTTGGATACCAATGATAGCTGATGAAGGGTTTTCTCCAAATTCTGATCCTAATTTTCCGACTCGAATAAATGCACTCATACGTCAATCGGTGAAAGAAACACTTGATTTATTTGCCTTAGTGTCTTCTCATCTAAAATTCCCAGCTGACGCGCTTCCGATTCTTCCTGTCGGTGTTTACGTTCAGTTTAAATTTAGATGTAATGTTGACGCTCTCGGCCCTCTTCTTGAAAATATGGGCGGAGCAGCTGGTGTTGCTGAATTTAGATTCGCACTTGCTTCAGTACTTGCTTCAGTACTTGCGCGCTGGGATGGACCTAAACAAATAACTCAAACTATTTAAATCATCTCTGATTTCTTCGTTATAAGTGCTTCTACTTGATACCATCTTTGTTTACTATTTATTTTCTTTTGAATAGGGCCGATCCAACAAATTCCACCCTTTTCACATTTTTTAGATAAAACAGTTGCTAAAACAGCTGAATAAACGCTAAGTCGATGATAACGAATATTTGGTGCTTGATGATCAGCTTCCATAGTCTCTTTTCCAAATTCAATTATCTCTTTCTCTTTTTCTGAATTTGGTTCATCTAATATTATGATACCGAATGCTCGCAGTTTTTCTTTAGCTAATTCGACAATTCTATCTGGCTCTGTTAAGTGTCTGTAAGCTAAACCACTTACAGGATCTGCAGCCAACTTTTGAATTTTAGCGTCTCGTTCCTTAGCTGCCGTATCTAAAGCAATGGAAGCAGCAAGAATCGGATTTATATATGGATTCTGAACCTGAGTTATCCCATTTTCATCTACTATTGGATCTGGTCTGATTATAGTATCTTCCTCTATCGGAGCGACTATTTTTCCAGTCCTATCGTCAATAAGATAACTTGCCGGTTCTGCTTTTCGTAATTCATCGAGTTCATTTAGTACATACTCAAGCATCGAAAGAAATATATCTTCCGATCCTTCTTTTATGAGATCTCTCATTTCATCCGCTAAAGGAATGAGAGCATCTATGGCTGGAGAAGCATTTGCAGCCATTTTATTTATTTTTAGATCTGACTGAAGCCGTTGTCTTATATCAAGCAAATATCTTGCTTCTGCTTTTTGAAGCAAATCGTCTGCTATAACGAGACCTGCATCTCGAATTTTTACGAGTTCCATCCTCGGGTCATCTCCCCAAAGATTCGACGATTCTGAAACTTTTTCTATTTCACTTGTCATCTTCATCATCTTCCCCAAATACGTAGATATTCCCCTGTGTTGCCTGTTGAGGAGCTGGTCCTCCAGGGAGAACTGTTCCTTGTTGAAAATCTGTATTCGTTAATTGTTGAGGAAGTGATGGTTTTGTCTGTATCGCCGGTACTTCTTGAATCGGTTCCGGAGTTTCCGTGATTTCGGGAGGAGTTTCTTCTTTATATTGAATAGATGGTGCTGGTTGGTTTTGGATAGGAAGACTTATGAAATTTTTTGGAGCTTCACGTTGAGCAAGAGCATTAGCATCAAGATTCGGCATTTCAGCATTGCTTCTTATTTCATACGCTGAGCCACCGGGGGCAAAAATTTTTGACTGAATGTTGGAAAACCTAGGATCTCCTACTTCAGCAATTTGTGGCTCCTCGAATAAATTTTTCTTCCAATCTCTGGCTCTAATATCGAAAGTGGAGTTATTTAGTCCACTTCTAGCGCAAGTTCTTCTAGCGCAAACTCTGCAATAAAGCGTATTGAAATCGTTAAGGGGGATGTTTCCAATGTCAGATAGACATTCTTTTAAATAATCATCCATGTTCAGACTATACAAGAAAACTTGTTTTCAAAAAAGCTTTATGGTAAACTTAAAAACTATGCGGTTAGTTAAATCTAGGGAAATTCGACTCAAGTCGAGACCGGTAAAGACTGTAGAAAGATTCCCGTGGCCAAGGATGGCTGAAGATAAAAAGACGCCGCTAGGGATTGATGTCGTAGCTAAGCAGCAAGACATAATAAAGATAGTCCACAGATATTTCAAAGTTGTGGACATCTCGATGGATGAGTTACTTCAGGAAGTTTTCTTGGCTATAGTCCACAAAAACTTCGGGAAAAGTGCTCACAATCCAACAAAGTCAAGTTTTGGCCACTATGTTTATATGGTGGCCAATAACGTATGTATCAATTTAGTTCATCGAAAACGTCGGTATTCGAATGAACGTGACTCCCTTGATGCCCCGAATGGACCAGATGATCCAAGGACCCTTCTTGATACGGTTGATACCCCGATTGAAGAGGGTGATCCAATAACGGATCGCATGGAAGCTTATGAAGAAGAGATGAGACGAATTGGAAGATGGGACGTTGCTCGATATGTTTGCGCTGTTAGAACTGGCGCTAATCCTGATATAATTCGAGAAGCTTTGACTTTCGGTAATCGAGTTGTTACCACTAAAACTATTAGGGACCTCAGATTACAAGTTCGGGATTGTTTCGAAAGTCTGCAAATAGACTAATCTCTTTTAACCGGTCCCCACTTTGATATAGTACCCATAAATTTATCTATCACATTTTTTGCCATTGATTCTCCCATAGTTCCTCTTAACTCGATTGAGAGATCTCCGCGAATTAGTTGTAAAGCCGTTGCCGGATTTTTCAAAAGTTCCCAGCACTGTTCACAAGCATATAGATCTTCTTCGATACCATCTTCGATACCAATTCTTTTCGGACCTTCTCCGCTGCAATAATGACACTGTCCCATATATGACAATACGAAAATGAGAAGTAAAACTTACGTTCCTTGTTTTCGTTTCATTATTAAAACCAGTGCTTTTTTCTGAAAAATACTTATATTTACAGAGGCATCTCTTCTCTCTCTAGAATCAGGTTCAGCTGACAACCATTCATCTAATACTCTAGTACCTTCTTCAGCTATATCTTTTGCTTCTTCATCATTGATACGGCGAAGAACGGTTATCATTTCTCTAGTTAATTTTTCAAGTAGAGAATAAGTAGAGGATATTTTCCTCATCTTGGTTCGAAATTCTCGCCAAGCAGATTGTTGCTCTGAATCCTGAAATCCGTTTCTACACCATTTGCAACTATAACTATCTTCGGTCTTTCCTCCACATGCTTCACACACACGAGGAGTCTTCGGACCATTCTCATCATCTAAATCAGACATGCTTCTTCCCTTTAAGAACAAACTAAATGGCTAATATCCAAAATTTTGATCAAGGAGCCGAGGTATGGATCATACTAAACATACTTTATTAAATGTAATGTGTATTAATTTATGTCGTTAGATACAGATTTTGGTCTAAGCCCAAGTAAATTCTATTCATTCGCTAGTTTAGCTAAGCATAATTCGGATAGGGACGCGTCTTTATCCGAATTGATGTCCAAAGCTGTTGAAGCTGTTACTGAACTTGAAACTCGATCTCAAGTTCTGGCTCGTTCAAATAATAACATGATGAACGAATGGCGAATGACTACCAAAAAGAAGAGAGCTGGTAGTTCTGATGATATGGAAACTGATGATAATTGGGCTGAGGATTTTCGCCATTCATCAGATGGAATGAATTTCCTGAGAATTGCTTATGAAGTCACCACTGTTTTAACGCAAGCTACCGGAAATGTTTGCAGTGCTATACAGAGACTGCGGAGTCCTGATTTGATGATTCCAAGCAGTCGAATGAATCTGAATTATGATGACTTTAATAGTATTCAAGCCATACGTAATCTCATCGATATAAATTCTCCTTCACTATCTAGTTATCTCGATGCACTTTCTGCTTTAGAAGAGCTACCGGGTGAAGTTGCGAAGATGTCAGATTCTATCGCAAATGTTTTGAGTACTTATCATCGGGCACTTGTGAAGCGCCACTCAATCGATGGGTTTAAGATTCATAGAAATGCTGTTATCACAGATGTTGCGATGCATATCTATGAAAATGTCGATTCCGATGGAGAAGTAGAAGACGGACAGGATCCGAATAAGCTTTCTGCATATTCAATGCGTAAAGCGCAGATCATGGCTGAGGCCCTTCGTGATCCGTTTATCGATGCCCTCATAAAGGGAGATGGTGAGATTAGCGGATTTACCGCGTTCTTGACCATATCGTTAAGATCACTTTTTGAATTAAGTAAACAACTCACTAATCTATTCAGATCTGAAATTAGTGAATATCGTCGCATGACGTTTTCTCGTCAGAAGACTGATCGATCAGATCAAATTTTCAATAACGCTATCGGGATGATCAAGGATCTTGATCCTACTGCTATTCAATACAGACCAAAAGAAGGTCTTTTATCACAAGAAGAGCTTTTCGTTCTTGATTTTAAAAACGAAACCTTATCTCAGATAGTTTCGATTTATATGTCCGGGTACGATCCGGCGCTAATTATCGCTCGAGTTCTTGAACGGAAAGCAAAACTTCGAAACCACTTTCAGGATGAAAATAGTTTCTATGTTTGTCGAATTAGCTCCGGTAATTCATTTCTAGGTCAAGCACCGGGAGCACTTCAAGTAACGCCAGGAACTAGACCACTAGCTTCTTTCGACGATATTCTCGGTAGTGGTTTCGTCGAATTGAAAGATCATGTAAGAACAATTAAGGGTGCTGCCACTTGGCATGATTTGTTTGTGGCGACGAGCCCGAGCAAAACTTCAGGTAAATCGAACATCCTTCTTATTGGCCCTCAAGGATGTGGTAAGACTGAAGCAATGAGAGCTGTTGCTTCTGAGAAGGATTCAATTGCTGTTTTCGTTACGGGTTCCGATTTCAACACCTGTTGGAAAGGTGAATCCCAGAAAAATCCGAAGCGTCTTTTCGAAGCAGCCCTTAAGCTTCAAAAAGATACGAGAAAACACGTCCATATTCTAATCGATGAAGTTGACGCCGTAATGAAGAAGAAAGAATTCTTGATTCACGGTGATGATGATCTGACAACTGAGTTCCAAAATTTAATGGATGGTGTTGTCCATTATCCGAATATTACTGTTTGGGGAGCTACGAATCATCCGGAAAGAATTCCGATGCCGATGATTCGTAGATTTAGCAAGGTCATCATTGTTGGCGAACTTAATCAGGAACAACGGGAGATTCTTTTCCGGAAGTTTCTTTCGTATCTTCCGGTTGAAGATTTCGATAAAGGTGACTTACGATCCTTTGCATCAAGACTCGAGGGGGCTACCGGTGACGTACTTCGAAAGATTGTTGATCATATCTGGCGTCATTCGATGCAAAGATTTGTTGATCAAAAACCAGAAGAAGCCTCGAGAATGATTCAGACATTGAATGCTAAGACAAAATTCAATGTTGCTGAATTCACACCGGAACAACGAGAAGAGTTCAAAGCCGAATTGAAGAAACACTTCGCCATTCCACTTCGAGAGGTAAGAGAAGCGATAGAATCACATCTTAAGAATTTTGCGATTAAGACAGAGATACAAACAGCCATGGAATCATATGATCAAGCAAAGAAATTTGTGGCTGATCTCTCTGCGTCGTCGATTATAACCTAGGCGGGAATTTACTCGGAGTGCAAACGCAATAACCATTATCTAGCCTCGGTTTCTTGTCTCTGCACTCTTCACACTGAAGTTCATAAGGATAGCCAACTGCACATCTGCAGTTGGTTTTCCCTATATTACATGTCACAATTTTGCAAGTTGGGCAAATCCCGTCAGGTAATTCACCTTCGTGTTTGCAATTGTTCACTCCAGCCATTTTGACGCCACCTTTTTCTTCTTTTTTACAACAGGCTTTCCAGTAAGTTTACTTTCGCCGGTTGAATCGGTACCGCCTTCTGAACAATCAATTATAACGCATACTTCATTATTGATTTCATTGATAAATATCGCTCTTATGTTATTCAATAACCATTGTTTTTCATCACTTCGATTTGTCTCACGACCAGGGGTGATGAATCTATTTCGTTTATATTTTACGAGACCTAAATATGGGACTTTGACCTGATCTTCAGTAAGTGAAAAAATAACAGACTTTTGATCAACTTTAATCGGTACAATTATGTTTCTTCTACCAGAGTTTGCTGTGCTACTCTGACATCGGTCATAAGCCCATTCTATTGCATGAACGTATGAAATATCATCAAGCGTATCTTGTGCTTGACATCGTTTTATTCGTTCAACGAAGAACTCTTTAGCAACTACAAAACCTAAGCTTCCTTTTTCAGCTTCAAGTTCTACGACAACTAATTTGTAAAGAGTTTTTACTTGTGATTGAATCTTCGCCCAGGTTTTCTTTTGATTAATATCAAGATACAGTGGTATTTTGAAAACCTGTCTTGGCATGTAACAACTGTACTCAACCAGTGTATCGTAATTTCGAATGGCTAAAAAACCACCTCATCCCTTCGTAAAATGGCTTGGCGGAAAAACTAAGATCCTTCCTCAAGTTACATTACGACTCCCCTCTAAGATTAAGACATATTATGAACCGATGACCGGAGGTGGGGCAGTATTCATTGAACTCGCTAAACAGAAAAAGATAGAGCGAGCTGTGTTGAATGATATGTGTCCAGATTTGATGGCTGCATGGAGGTCAATCAAATCGAATGTGAATAGATTAATAAAGGAATTGAAATCAGGTCGTTATATTTATGACAGAGATATTTATCTGAGAATTCGGGAAGAAGACCCGAATGAGATGGATGATATCAAAAGAGCTGCTAGATTCATTTATTTGAATCGAACATGCTTCAATGCAGTTTATCGTGTGAATAAGAAAGCAGGCAAATTCAATGTCCCATTCGGGAAATATAAAGATCCATTGATTTGTGATGAGCCAAATCTTCGTGCAGTATCGGAACTTCTCAAAATAGCTATACTTCTAGAAGTTGATTTTGAGCAAGCACTTGAGGAAGCATTAGCTCAAGGTACGCGTGGTGATGCTGTCTATTTCGATCCGCCTTATATACCAATTTCTGCCACTGCGAATTTCACTGCGTATACCGGTGGTGGTTTTAGCTTTGAAGACCATCAGAGAATAGTCAAACTGATGAGGAAGCTCGGAAAACGAAAAGTTCGGGCCGTCGTATCTAACTCATCGGCAGATGTCTCAGTTGAACTCTTTTCAGTATTTGATATGGATCTTCTTACTGGAACCAGGAGCTGCGGCGGTGCGGCCGATTCACGAAAATCTGTCAAAGAGATAATCGCTTTTACTGGACCAAGATCTTGACAGCAGTTTTATGAGTTGTTATCTTGTTAGTGTAATCTGGTGAAGAACATGGGAAAATACACGTAGGTATCAGCTCGAGGTCCTCCTAACCCAACGTAGCCGGTTTTGACTGAGTTACTACGTTTGACTATTAGGAGGATTTATGAAGTACAAGAAGTTTCAGTTATCTGCGTTGAAGACGGAGATCAAGCGGCTTGCGAATGACGGGCGAGCTCTGAATAAAGAAATTTCATCTACGGATGATATAGAGAGACACGTTCTTCGACGAGAAAAAGCGTTGATCGGGAGAAAAGCAAGAGAATATCTACTTGCTTACGCTTTCCTCAGGGGAATCCCCTACAAAGTTTTGGAAGGCGAAAATAATGCTTCATATTCATATTACATGACTGAAGCAATGCTAAAAATCATTAAGTCACATTTACCTGAAAATGAATGTGATGTTTCAATACTGACAAATTGGGTCTTCCCTCCAAAATCGGAGGCTGCCTAATGACTTTTGAAGACTCACTGCCTCTTTACACAGGCATGCTTTTTCGTGTCGGGATGAAGTTTCTTCATAATCCTGATGAAGTGAATGATTTAGTACAAGACACCATGGTTCTCGCCATGAAATACCGAGATAGATTCGATGGAGTGAATCTTGGTGCTTGGTTGGTCACAATCTTTAAAAATCATCTTTGCAACGTAAAGAGACGACAATCTGTTAGGAGGAAAGTATTAGCGAAAGTTGAGAAAGACTCAACTCTTTCTTTTACCCCATTTTCTTTTCCTGCTCCGGATAGCTCTCTTGCAGAATCTGATTTAGATAAACTGATGTCTGAAATTCCAAAGGATTTCAGAAAGACTATCGAACTCGTCGATTTCAAAGGTTTTTCTTATGAAGAAGCTGCGAAAACACTGAAATGTCCTAAGGGCACGGTGATGAGTCGTCTTCATCGGGGAAGAAATCTTCTCTTACAAACAAGCCCATGAAACCGCCTAAACTTTATGTGGTGGTTCGATCTGATCTTCCACCTGGTGATCAAGCAGTTCAGGCGGTTCATGCAGCGATCAATTTTTGCCAAGAAAATGCTGATGTAGCTGATAGGTGGTTTGATTGTTCAAATCACCTTGCTCTTCTTCAGGTAAGAAATGAGAATGAACTTAAGGATCTCATGTTTAAAGCTAGATTCAATGGTCTTCGAATTTCTGAATTTCGAGAACCTGATCTTGGCGAAAGTTTAACTGCAATAGCCATAGAACCGGAAGCAAGAAGAATCTGTAGTAACTTAAAATTAGCGTTTTCTTGAAAGAAAGTGTATTTTCATAATCTACACCTTCTTTGCCTCTGTAGCTCATCGGTAGAGCAGGCGTTCTCTAAAAACGCTGGGCAGCGGGTTCGAATCCTGCCAGGGGCACTTTTCCCATAACAAATCACCATCCTCAATGTAATTTCGCGTCTCAGGCCACAAAGGAGAATTCTCAATGGCAGACGATCGCGGCAGAGATGGGGATATGGTTCTGGCTCCGAACGAGTATATGTACGTATCGGATCAGACAAAAGGCAATGTAGACGTTTTCGTTGGTCCGACAAAGCAAAGTTTGTCGAATACTGATCAACCCGTTCGTTTCGATGATAGGACGAAACGATTTACTCCTGTTGATCGAGATAACGCTAAACAGGTCGCAAAAACTGCGCCGGAAGGATGGTATATCGTCCTAAAGAATCCGGCTAAGAATGGTAAACAACCGCAGTCTGGCCAACAAGGAAAGCTCAGCAGCTCTGATCTTGATGTTGGTAAGAAAGTCATCATCCCTGGCCCTGCTTCGTTCTGTCTCTGGCCTGGACAGATGGCAAAGATCCTGAAGGGTCATCATCTTCGTTCGAATCAATACCTACTCGTCAGAGTTTATGACGAGGCAGAAGCACGAAAGAATTGGTCACAAGCCGTTGTTAAGGCTGCCAATCCTTCTACTGAAGGGACGGATTCTCAGGATCCTCAAGATCCATTAAAGGATCCACCGGCAGCACTTCCAATTTCACTTCCAATTGCTGAAAATCTGACCATGGGCCAGGTTTTAGTAATTAAGGGAACTGACGTTTCCTTTTATATTCCTCCGACAGGAATTGAAGTCATCCCGGATAAGGATGTCGTTGACGATGACGGTAACGCTGTTCTTGTTCGAGAAGCTGTAACCCTCGAACGACTTGAATACTGCTTACTCATGGACGAGAGCGGTAATAAGCGTTATGAGCGTGGTCCAATGGTTGTTTTCCCGAAGCCAACCGAGGTTTTCGTGGAAAATGAGGGAGCTCGGAAATTCGAAGCAATCGAATTGAGTGATACCTCCGGTATTTACGTTAAAGTCATTTCTGCCTATGAAGAAGGCGGAAAATCATATAAGGTGGGAGACGAGTTATTCATTACCGGGAAGGAACAGATGATTTACTTCCCGCGTGAAGAGCATGCTATCATCAAGTATGATAAGAGCGGCATTCACTACTCTATCGCAATCCCGGCGGGAGAAGCCAGATACGTTCTTGACAGAAATACCGGAATTGTCTCCCTAGTTAAGGGACCGACAATGTTCCTTCCAGATCCTCGAAAACAAGTTGTTGTTCGTAGGATTCTGGATTATAAGACCTGTAGTTTGTTGTTCCCGAACAACTACATGGCATTCCAGCATAATGCGAAGCTTGCTGGTACTGATATCGATACTTACATGTCTCAACAGGGTGCTGCGATCGTTGCAGGGGCTGCTGCCGCTGCAATGTCTCATGACGGCCCTGAAGCAAACTTCTTGATGTCTGCCAGCTTCGACGAAAACGCATATGGTGCGATGCGTGGCATGACTAGGGAAAGGATTGGTAGCAAAGCTGCTTCCAGGGGTCTTGCTGAAAAAGCTTCACAAGAAGCTGTCGGAAACGCATTCCAACGCAAGACAAAGTATCAAGAACCGAGAACTATTACTCTTTCGACAAAGTATGATGGTGCAGTCGCACTCAACATCTATACTTGTTACGCCATGATGCTTGTGAGATCAAATGGCGGAAGAAGAGTGGTTCAAGGTCCACAAACTGTTCTTCTCGAGTATGACGAGACGCCAGAAGTTCTCGAACTTTCCACGGGAAAGCCGAAAACTACTGATAATCTTCTGCGAACCGCCTACCTTCGAGTCTCAGCAAATAAGATTTCCGACATCATCGAAATCGAAACCAGAGATTTCTGTAGGTTTGAATTGAAGCTCTCTTATCGAATGAATTTCGAAGGAGACCCGGATAAGTGGTTCAATGTTGAGAATCACGTTAAGTTCTTGTGCGATCACATGCGCTCCAAGCTCAAGAACTCTGCTCGAAGTTATGACGTTGAGCAGTTCTACGGCAATAGCACCAACATCATTCGTGATGTCGTTCTTGGTGTATCTGATGATGACGATGAAGAGAATGATCGCGGATTCACATTTGAAGAAAATGGAATGCGCGTTTATGATGTCGAGGTCCTGAAGGTTGAACTGAAGGATCGCGACATCTCAGAAATGATCGCCAGCACTCAAAAAGAGACGATCAAATCGGCAATCAAACTCGCTTCTCAGAAGAGAGAACTTGAAGTTACCGAACAGCTTGAAGCTCTCAAACAAAAAGTCAAGGAAGCTGAAGCAGCTACGACTGCTAAGGGATATGAACTTTCGATAGCTGATGCCAAACTTAAGAGAGCAGCCGACGAGAAGGTGATTGAGGCGGCAGCTCTAACGGCCGCTCAAAGAGCCCAAGTTGAACTCGATAAGGCAAATGAGCAAGTCAAGATTCATGAATTGAATCGTAAGAACAGGCAAGCTGATATTGCCATCGAAGTTGAGGATCTTGAGAAGAAGCAATCAGTCAAGATCGCTCTGCTCGAAGCTGAAGTTAAGGCTGTGGTTGAGAGAGCTAAGGCCATTGGTCCAGATCTCATTGCAGCGCTCCAGGCATTCGGTGATGCAGCTCTTACTGAGAAGGTTGCTTCCGCTATGGCACCTCTCGCCATTCTTGGTGGGACGAGTGTTGCTGAAGTCATCAATCAGCTTTTGAGTGGAACGAAGCTCGAGAACGTCGCTAAGATGTTAGCGGCTAAATCCCCTGCGAATCCCGACCCGATCCGTAGATAGTTGGTATTGTCTCTGATTGGAGACAAGAACTGAATCAGGTTGATTAGAGCCCGGATCATGGAGATTTTTCCACGATTCGGGCTCACTCATAGGAAATATCAATATGAAAAAATCTGAAGGAATCCGTGTTATTATCAAAGAAAATGATGTGATGGTTGGGGTTCGAAGAATTGGAACTTCAGAATGGGGACTTCCAGGTGGAGTCGCTTATGAAATGGAGATTGAAAAATCTGTACCGATGATTGTCAATCATCTAACAGGTTTCGATACATCTTATGTTGTTCCTATCGGTAGATTCGAACTCAATGTTCCTGAAATTCATAACATTGATGAAGAAAAAGTAACTGTTGAAAAAGTAATGATTTATAACTGCGGTTGGACCGGTGAAATGTCTCCCGCAGAAGGTTGGGAAGTTTCTTGGGTTACTATCTCAGACATACTGGCAGGAAAAGATGGTTTAATTGCCCGTGATGTATTTAATCGTATTGGGATGATGGATCGTCCCAAACTTGAACTTGAAGAATTATATAAAATAAGTGCTAAGATATTAGATGGCTCAGATTCTGCAAGTAGAATGGAACTTGCAACTGAAGCAGCGGATTTAGTGATCGATGAATGGACTTTCCTCATCGACACCGGAAAAAGTAAAGAAATTGATCGAATTCTTGGAACAATCGATGTTCCCAAAGTCCATGCCGATGTTCTCGACGCAATGCTCGCCATGGTTGAGCAACTCGAGGACTCTCCGAATAAGAATCAGTTTATTCAGGACGCGTCAGCGATTATAGCAGAAGTTGATCGTTTAATACCGAAAAGAAAACTTATTCTTAACGGTGTTGTCATATCGAATGATGTTCGAGGCGATGCACGTAAATTATATAAAGAATCTGCTCGTAAATTCAAGGAGATTTTGGAGAAGAAAGGTACCCTTCAGGAATTCTACCATCGTAAATTACGACAGTGAATTTGTACTAATGTAAACTCACGGAGATAGAATGAAATTTTCAGATTTAGACCCTCTTTCCATTGGCAATACTATTCAACTTGTTGGCGCAGTTTGGCAGGGGGAGGGGAAGACAATCATTTGTATTTTCCCGGATGAGGCCCTTGACGATAAGGATGATGTCAACATCCTAAGAATGAATTCTGCAGAATGGGAAGCTTTCATCCATCAAGCTGATGTGATGGAAACTGAGATTCTTGCTAAGACACAGAATGGTTCGATAGTCAAGACCATTCTTAGGAAGAGTAGTCGTCAGGTAGATCAAACCATTTCTTGGAAAGTTTTTAAGAGAGATGGGTATACGTGTCGTTACTGCGGGAATGATAATGTTCCGCTCACAGTAGATCATCTGGTGAGATGGGAAGAAGGTGGCCCTACCATCGAGGCCAACTTAGTGTCCGCATGTAAGAAATGCAATCGAACTCGCGGTAATATGTCTTATGATGCTTGGCTTGATAGCGAATATTATAATCGATTTGCTAATATCCGAACTCAAGAAGTAAGTTCGCAGAACGCCTTAGTTTTGGCTACTCTCCATTCTATCCCCAGAAAGTATCACATCAGCTCGAGATGATTTTTCGATCGTTGATGTAAAGTTATCCTGTGAATCATAAGCGTGGAAGGCCGAAGAATTCTAGATCCGGCTGTTTATTATGTAAGTTTTGGAAAGTAAATGGTGTTAATATAGAAAGGCCTTCCATCCGAAGACAAGTTCAAGTCGGTAAACTTGAACGAAGTCATGATCTATCTAAAACAATAGAGATCGGGCAATGACGTTATCTGAATTGCTCGACGATATTGAAAAGAAATCGGATACTGAAGATGACTCTGAAGAAGTCATACTGGCAGTCATTGATTGGTCTGAAGAACTTCCTGCGTTGCGTGCTGAATTAGCAAGACTGAAGAAAGCAGCAGGCGAAGAATAAGTTACGTTGCAGTTATATGATAAGTTGATGTCATCTCAGTTATATATAAAACAAAATTTATCGATCTATTTGATCAATGGACGAAAATATCGTCCTATAGGTAAAGGCATGTCCCGCATTTAGCGAGGTCAGTAGTAAAAGAGGTAAACGAAATGGGTAATAAATTGTATGTCGGTAATCTTCCGTTCGATACTGATAGTAGTGAATTGAAACTTGCTTTCTCTCAGTGTGGATCAGTAATGGATGCGAAGATCATCACTGATAGGGAAACTGGAAGAAGCCGTGGATTCGCATTCGTTACGATGGCAACATCAGACGAAGCTCAAGAAGCAATTTCTAGTTGGAATGGAAGGAGCTTCGGTGGTCGTAATCTGACTGTGAATGAAGCAATCGACAAGCCACGTGGTTCTTCGGATAATCGCGGTCAGCAGTCTTTTACTGGCTCGAATGGGGATAGTCCAAACTACGGAGCTCGACGAGTCATTGTTGAAAACCCGGGAAGAAGTCGTGAATTTGCACCAGTTACGCCACCTTCTGATTTCGGGGATAACGGTCGTAAGCGTCGTAGAGGCGGTTCCCGTGCGCGTCGTCAAGAGCAAGAAGACTATTGATTCATGTAGGTAATAGTACGATATAAATACGTACTTTTCCTATTAAACCGGATATTAAATGTCCGGAAAAACTAAAAAGCTTCCTAGAAAACCGAAGAAAGTCTGTGCTGTACTTTCAGCGGAGCTTGTTGATTTTCTAGATAAACAAGCTCTGGAAGAAAAGAAAAGTAGAGCCGCTTTACTTAAAGAACTGATTGAAATATCTATTGCTAGAAGGAGAGTTGATCGATCTCCTCCAGTAGATTCAACAGGATTGCATTCTCTTCTTCTTCAAGAAGCTGCAAAAATAAAATCCATTGCTGAGGGTCGAGAAGCTTCTGGCGATAGAGAAGGGGCTAGTTCTGCTTATTTATGTGCTGCAGCCAGGGAAATGGAAGCTGCTTCATTCCTATTATTGGACGACGATATGAGAATGAAAAGTAGTATACTTCTCACAGTTCAACTCATTAAAAAAGGGACCGGATATCGACATCTCCCAGACATACCAGTTTCTCCACCATCAATGGAAATGTGGAGATCATAGGATACAACTCTCTGTGTACGGTTACGGTTCGTGAATAGGATCTATAAGGTGAATTTTCTTGGATAAAATTAACTACGGTCCATGCAAAGTATGTGGAGGACCGATTTTATATCTTGGTTCAGATTTCTGTAGTCCCCGGTGCAATTTTGCAGCTTTACAACCGGGTTCAGCAACCGATACTAAAATTAAGGTATCGAAGGCTAATTTTGCACCTACTCCAGTTTCATTATCGAAACCAGAGCCTGATTTAGGTTCAGAACTTATAGTTATTCAAGAACCAATTTTAGTTTCTGAACCTGAATCAGTTATTCAAGAGTCTGAACCTGAATTAACGATAACTTTAGAACCAGTAGCTTCAGAACCAGAAGAGATACCGGAAGAGATACCGGAATTCGTGGTCGCGGTAAAACCTCAAAAACCTCCAAAACCATCGAAAAAACCGAAAAAGACGTCTCCGAAGTCTGTGTTGTCACCGAAATTGGAAGAACCTGTACGTAAGAAGCTCTATCTTTAATAGGAAATATTGGCGTGACAACCTTAATAATGGGTCCGGCTACAACAGCAAATCGAGTATATGGTCGATTATGGATGGGTGGTTGTCCTACCCCGTTATTTGATTTACGAAAACATTTCAATTGTTTAGCTCTTTGCGCAAATGATTATCAACTCGTAAAGAATCCTTGGAGAGATATTGAGGTGATCAATGCTCCGCTAATCGATAGTGGAGAGCCGATGCTTAAATCAGAACCTGAAATAGCTGTTAAAGCTGCTGGTGCTATCATAGGTAGACTTCTGAAAAACAAGAGTGTTCTTGTTACTTGCATAGCTGGAAGAAACAGATCTGGTCTTGTTTGTGCTATAGTTTTATGTAAAGGTTTTGGCTTTACACCAGATCAAGCGATATCAATGATTCGTTCAGCACGAACCGAAAAAGCCTTCAGAAATTCGTATTTTGAAAAATTCTTGAGAGATTATTGTATTAATCCGACGGTATTGGAATCATTTCAAGCGGCAATCTAGCATTGAAGTGGATTTTTCCTTCATTTTGGTTTATCCACTCCCACCGCCAATCTTCATTTAGATAATCATTTCTCCAACACCACTCGAGTAAAAAGAACTGCATCCCTTTTGCCAGGTCTTTATGCTCTTTAGCTTTCTGTAAGTGTTTCACCATGTGCTCAATGAGTTCATCAGAAATAACTCTGAGCATAGCTTTCGGATCTTCATTTCCGGTTCTATAGACTCCGAGCATACATACTCTTATAACAGAGTCTACTTCTTCTGAAGAAATTTTAGTGTCTTTCGGGATAGACTCTAAAATTGACTTACGGGCCATCTCCATGAAAAGAACAGAAGTTGGATTCACAGCGTACAATACATTATGGAATGTTTAGTAAAATCATTTGGAATGGGAGTTCTTTTAATTTCTAGCGTAGGTGAGGAGCCTTTTACTTACGAAAAAGTGAAAGAAGTCGCTGTTCAATTTGGAGAGTTATCTGGAATTTGGGTAGATCCACAAGTACCGAATGTCTATATCGTTTTAATGCTTGAAGGACTTGAACCAAGTTTTATGGAAGCAGAGATCATGAATTCTGAAGATGGGACGACTCTTCGTCGTATAATCTCTGATTACAATGACCCTCAACTTAACAGAAGACTTGAAATGCTCGATAACGTCCTTAATAAACTTGAGATACACGATGGGAAGCCGAGTTAGAGATAGACTTGAAGAGAGATCGATCAGAATAGCCCTGATAGAAGCTAATTCAGCTTTCAGGACTAATACGAGACATAGATCTTTTGATCTTATCGAAAGGTCCATGTTTATAACTGCAATAATCGCTGCCGGCTTTACATTAATTTTTCTTATATATAAATGACGCAGAAAAAATTAACACCTGACTATCCATCGCATTTGAAGAGAAAATCTCCTGAAATAATGACGATGGAGGAAGAGGTTCTTGCTTTTCAAGAACTTGAAGCAGCTGTTGCTGATTTTGAAGCAGCTAAGAAATCATTGAAAGGAAAAAACTCAGGATCACAAAGTAAATTAACTGAATCAAGAAAAAGAGTTTCTTCCATAAAATCAAGAATTTTGAAATCTAATCTACGATTAGTCATTCATATTGTTAAAAAATATCTGTATTGTGCCAGAAATCTTCATGAGGATGATCTTGTTCAAGAAGGTAATATTGGTCTCATGAAAGCTATTGATAAATATGAATGGAATAGAGGATATAAATTTTCTACATATGCTGTTTGGTGGATAAGACAGTCAATATATAAAGCGATGGCGAATCAAGAAAGAGAGATAAGGATACCGATAAATACTCTTAGTAAAGCCTTGCGTGTTAGGAGAATTGAATCCGAACAGCTCACCACAACTGGTGAGCATATGAGTCAAGAAGATATCTCAGATCTTTTCAGCATATCAAATAAAAGAGCTCGCTCTATACGACAAACTATGAATATGCCGATGCTTTCTTTAAGTGCTACTATTCCTGATTCTACTCTTCCATCACTTGCTGAATCAATTCAAAGTGATATTGAATCACCCTTTGAAATAATCGAACGAGAAGGATTACTTGAGTCCATTCATGCAGCAATGGGTAGTTTAACACCTATTGAAAAAGAAATAATTCAAAATCGTTTCGCTCTCGATGGATTTAAAGAACTGACTCTTCAAGAAATAGCTAATACTCGAGGTGTTTCTAGAGAGCGGATTCGTCAACTCGAAGTTCAGGCTTTACAGAAGATCCGTCGCTCTTGTAAATCATGGACCCCGGTAGGTTCTTTTTAGACCATTATCATCAATGGACAACTCATCTGACCACAGAAATTTCTATGTGGGATCATGAGGGTTTGTTTGAGTTAGGATCTATGTTGTCTAAATTTCGAAGAAATATGACTTCGTTTTTAAATATAGATCTCATACTTGAGAAAAAACTTAGAGTAGTTACATGTCTTTATCATGATGACATGCTAAAAATCAATGTTTAAGTTAGTAAATCTAACTTGATCTCGGTATGAGGGGTAATTAAATATGATAACATATCCTCAGGAGTTCATCGAAAGAGTTGAAACTGAATATAAGAACTGGCCTGAGGTGGTCTTATTAGCTCGAGAAAATAAATACCTTCTCGGGCATTTTCTGGCTGAAGGCTCCTCAATGAGGATATCCCCTGAAGAAATTGTCGGGTTTTTAGATAATGGGGATCTAGAGTCCATTCGTTCCGCTGCAGAATCAGCTGTTAGAAGACGAAAAATTCATGCTGATTGGCTGAGGATAATGGTTAACGGCATTTCTTTAGTAAAAGATAAGAACGCTTCGCGCATACCGAGATTATTGAAGCAGTCTGTTTCATCTAATTCAGTATTTCCTTCAGCACAAAGATTTCTAGGTTCTAAATTGCCAGAAGATCCACTACGTTTAGTGGCTTACGGATAGTGTACTGTAGATCAGGTTACTGGTCTCTTATATACGCCCATGGCAAATAACGATGATAATCGTCCGAAAAAGGAACTCGTTGTTCTAGGTCCGAGTCTACCTGATGGCTCTACTGCAGCAATCAGGAATGATCCTAATCACGGTCCTCAGTGTGGATTACTGAAACGAATCGGAGAAGGTGAGAGTCTTCTCGGAAAGGAACTTGTTGAGTTAAAACAAGTTGGTAGTTCACCAGTTTTTGAAATGACCCGTATTTACGATGGAAGGACTCCGGATCAAAAAGATCATGACTCTCACGGTCCTTCAATGGTAAATAGCCAAGCTTATCGTGATGGGTGGGATAGTATTTTCGGTAATAAAAAGACCGCTGCGTCCGCTGTAAACTAATGACGCATGCCACATCAAATTTCTGAAATCGGGGGCGTTTTTGCGCTTCTCGTTCTCGTTCATTTTTTATCTGATTGGAGCTTCCAATCTCACGATGTGGCTACTGCAAAGCCGCTTAATTGGAAAATTCGAGCAAAGCACTGCTATTATTACACTCTGCCATTTCTAGGCATAATTTGTTTCTCTGTTTGGAAACACTGGATTGGTGATTTCACAGCAGCAGGCTTGATTCTTTTCGTATTCTTTACGCATTATATCGAGGATACGTACATTCCTGTGATATGGTGGGCAAAAAATATTAGAAGACCACTTGAGATGCGTTGGCGCATTGAATATGGAGATACCACCCGTTTAACTGGAACGGTTGGCATGGATGAACAAAAATCTGAGTCTAACGAATCAGAAGGATATACCTATAGACTCGGACTACTTGATGAGATTGCAGCAGGAAAAATGACTGTTAAGCAAGCTCGAGTAGCCCTTGATCATTATGGGTTTGTCGAATTTGCTATGACTCCACTCGGAAGAATTCTGACGATCACAATTGATCAGGTTATCCATTTAGTTTGTTTACTTCCGCTTGCGATCGCATTGGTTATTGGCTGAAAATCGCAATTACGATAGCGTATAAGATCAAGTGTTAACCGACGAGCAAGTTTATAACGTTATTCGAACTATAGCGAAAGACTTGAAATTCCTTACTAAAGGAAATACTCTAACAAATAGTTTCAGAGTGCTTGCTTCTCTTTCAGAATTAGAATTTGATCCGACGACTACGTATCTCGTTACTAGCGGAAAAAGTAGGGAACTAGCAACAGACCTATATACGGCAGGTGCGCACGTATATATTGCATCTTTACATAAATTTGCCAAAGAATTTAGACGACAATTTGAACTAATATTATTTGATTTAGATGGACTTTCTTGTGAAGTTCTCGATTTATTGAGTGAAACCATCATTCATGGGGCAAAAGATGGTTGCATCATATGTTTCATGTCATCATGTGATGGTGTTGGCGATGAAGCTATTGAGAAGATCGAGAAAATCAAGAATGATATATCTGAAGTTTTCGGTTCAGAAGATGATGAATCGTATGCGAGAAGACTCCATCTTTATATGAATTCAGTATTTTTACCATTGGCTGCTACGCCTTGGTACTCGAGTGCTCAGAAAGAAAAAGTTGCTTCCAAATTCAAAGGATTGATAGACTTACCGGGATCTTTGATGCCTCCTGTTGAAGGAGGGGAAATCCCATTTCTTGGTACTAAAAATTATGCAACTCTTTCTTTCGTAATACGACATGTTTCTACGGTTTGTGTTAGAACTCATAGTTTTCCAGTTCCTGCCGGACTTTTCTTCATTGATGATGAAAAACAATCGACTGGAATTGCCTATGCTGCAATGATTTACCGTGGATCAAGCACAGTAGATCAGAGAAGATATCAAAGTAAATGCAGTGAGATGGTCGCTGATCGTCCACCATTCATGTATCGCGTAATAAACAATTCTTCTCCTAAGAGAAAAGATGTTATCAAAGTAAAAACAGAAATCGTTACTGAAAGAGCTCTTTTCTCAGGACCGATAGTTTCTTCAATCGGAAAATCACCTGATTCTCTACTTCTTGAACAGAAATGGTACGAGAAACTCAAAACAACACTTGAGAATTGTGCGGAACCAAAAAGAGTTACTCAAATTATAGATGAAATTAAGGCTTGGTTAGTTGAACGTGGTGGTAAAGAAACTACCTCCCAAGCTGATCTACAAGCTAAATTCAGTGAATATCCTGAACTAATTGAATTTGTCAGCCTTATTGGCGACATGTCTGGAGACAAGAAGTCATGAAGTCTATTGTCTTCAGTAGCTTCTCTGATAAATATCTCGAAGAAGAAATTAAGCCGAAGTTAGAAGAACTCAGTGTTGAAATTGTTCGTGTAGTGAGACCGGAAGGAGAAGTCTATCTAGAATCTGATGATTTTGATTCAATCATCTTGTTTCAAGATATGACTATCAAATCACAACAGGATTTGATAAAGGAATTCGCTAAGAAATGCAAGAAACCTTTCGCGTCTCTCTCAAAAAGAAGTAAGAATTTTGATAACGAATTGTCTGGCTCCATTAAGAGACTCAGTAACTCTATAGCTCCCCCTCCATCAGCTGAAGTTACAGCTACAGTAAAAACAGTCATTGGTTTCATTACTAATCCGAAACCTGTTCCGGCAGAAACTTTACGAGAAGACTCTCTCAATCAAGAGATAAGAAGAGCACTGGAGGAAAAAAGCAAACTAACTGTTGAGTTATCTGAAATGATCGGATTGTATGAAAAAGATAATGAACGACTAATTCATGAACTCAAAGAGCAAGAAGAAACGATATCTGGTTTAAGAATTGAAAAAGATCTTCTTCTTGCTGAATATAATAAATTATTTGCAATATATAAAGCTCTCATGAAGAGACTCGATGATTCATCTAATCATCAAAATGATGGGAATAATATTCGTAATGAAATAGCAGCCATCCGTACCCTGAATAAAGACGGAATTTTATCGGATTCAGAAGCTCTGGAACGACTTCTTCTTATCGGGGGAGACGTTAATGCTTCCTAATTCAAATAATTCTTTAGACTGGCTTAGTGCAGATCTAAGGATTACTTTAGCTAGACTTGAGTCCCTGAAAAAGGGGAATATAGCTGATCTATTTTCTCATATAAGAAAAAAGAACCTTGGTACTCATCAGAAAGCTTGGGAAATCGCTTGCATGCGCCAGCTTTCCAACGAAGGTTTTATTATATTCGATGATACTGATGGCGAAATCGTTTTAACCTCAGGAAATCTTTCTAGCATATTTAAAAATTCTGATAAAATTTGGGAACTGGTTGTTAAAGCTTATGACTCTGCTACCGGAAGTTCAATTTGGGATGAAGCTTTAGCTTTAGCCGTAAAGACAGAGGAACTACCAACACCGACAGTTCAAGAAAATCTGTCGGTAGTAGAACCAGAATTAGAGAAAAAATCAATATTAGAACCGGAATTGGTATCGGAACCGGAGTTAACACTAGTATCAACACCGGAACCAGAATTAACATATGATGAAGAAGACCCGGATTCTGTAACCGATATAACGAATGATGAATTATCTTGGGATAGAATAAACGAATTTTTTCCTGAAAATAGAACTGCCGTACTCACATCTTTTCGAGAGTCAATATTAAAACTTGCTTCCGGCGGGAAATGGACGAGACCGGAATTATTTCCTGAATCATGTAATATTAGTGTGGAACTTCAACGAGAGTTTCTGAATTCTGCTGTTGAAGAAGGCCTCATTGAAAAAGAGGGTGAGAGAAAATCTCGAAGGTATTGGTTATCTTCGGATAGGGATGATTATGATTCTTTTCCATTAATTGCTAGATTAGTTTATCCGAATACTATTTTAAGTATTACAACTGGTGAGTCTCAGTTAGAACCGCAATCACCTAATGATTACGATGAAAGCAATGTTTTTGATCAATTTGTAAAGGTTCTCACATTTCAAGCTCAATCGATCAAAGCATTAGAACAAAAAATTGATTCTCAATCATCATCGATTGAAGAATTGAAACTGATGATAACTAGACTTTCAGGTGCATCTAATGGAAAGTAATATAGAAATACTTTTCCTGGATGTTGAAACTTCGCCTTCACAACTCGAGAAAGCGAAAGCAGAACGTCGTTTATTGGAAGCTATAACTAACGCTACTTGGAATGAAAAAGTAGCTTCAATAGCGGCACATCTTAAAGATAAACAAATCAATATACGAGCAAGAGCAAGACTTCTCAATGCTTCTCCTCTTTCTGATAATTTATGGCCTTCAATAGATAATAACGAAATAACTCTTTCAGGTGCTATAACTAAACTTCATCTTTTAGAAGATGAAGCCGGAATTCCAAGACGAAAAATAAAACCGAAGATTGATTCTTCAGTATCTAACGAAATAGAAGTTTCTGTCCCACCACCTCCACCACCACCTTCATCTCCACCTAAAAAACTGGAAGATAAATTTTCCGTTTTATCGGAAATAGCGATTCTTACCAGTAGGATGACAGAACTTCTTAGAAAGAAAAATCCAAATCTTCAAGAAGATTCAATCGAGTTCTTAGTTAGAGAAGTTGAACTCGATTTAAAGAGATCAATTGAAATAATGAAAATCCGAGCCAATAAAACAGAAAAGCTCGGTGAGGTTATACCGAAACCATTCAGCACTCTTGACAGAAAAGCCATGACTATCGTTTATGGGAGTTGTGACTTATTGGGGGTAAATAGACCGAAAAAAGGCCGTCTTGTAGATCTCGATTCTGCAAGAAAACAGATGAGAATTCGTTGTAAACCGTATCATCCTGACGTCAATCAGGGCGATAAAGAAGCAGAAAAGCGCTTCAGGGAAATAGTTGAAGCATACTCAACCCTAGAAGAATATAACGTAAGTCTTAGTAGCGTTGTTGTATTTTAACGAATCGGAGATCAATCAATATGGATCAGAGAACTTTCCTAGCTTCGTACAAGACTCTTACTGGGCAAAAGCCGTATAAGCGAATTGCTCATTTTCTGGCATCGGGAGCTAAAGCTTTACCCGGAGTTTTCTTCGATCACGAAATGATCGCAAGGGCAATCAATGGGTACAAACCGAATGCGAGAATCGATCAAGACGAGAAGACGGTCGTCCAAAATTCGATGTCTCGTGCTTACACCTGTCTTCGACGAGATTACAAGCTTGGCTATGATAGCAAGCCAGGAGTTGGTGCGCGAGCAACTGTAGGTAGTGATGACACTTACCAAAATTGTTTGCGACCTTCACTCAGCAGACTAAACAGTCAGCATCAACGGGTGAATGAAAATATGGCGATCATTAACCCGCAAGGTTTTAAAGATCCTGTCAATCGGAAACAGTTCAGGGCAGCTCAAGCAAGTGCTCTTCTCTCACCGAAAGCTGGTGCAGAGCTTAAGAAATTACTCCCTGCTCCTGCTAAGAGTGAGTGATGATCGAGTTTTTTCTTAGAAAAATCCTTCTACGAATCGCAAGCAGTCCGTCTCCTTTTCCTCCTCGAGTACTTATCGCTGCTTCAGAGGAAACGCGAAAAGGAAAGCTTCTTAGCATTGCTTGTGATTTATGGGACCTCTCCTTGAATGACCTGGCTAGAAAAGCTGGTGTTTCGGAAATTACAGTGTCTCGCTTTGTGTCTGAAGACATCGAACTTAATAAGGATGATGAGACACGTATTGTCTTAACTTTTGACAGGCTTACGAGAGGATAGAATGGCTTCTGAAAAAGAAATGTTGCAGGCATTACTAGCGGACGAAAGGCTCGAAGATGAAGAGCGAGAAGCCTTTCAAAGCATGGTTTCTCCCTTAGAATTGAACCCGAAAGCGAAACTTTCCGAGAAGCAACGAGCATGGGTCGTTAGTCGGTATGAGAAGCTAGATCTCGGCGCTGAGTCTTCACTCAATCTTCATAGCTCTGGAAAATTACCTGAGAAACCGCCGGGTATAAAATCAACACTTTTACCATGGGAGAAACCGGGATATCAAAAACCTCTTTCCCCTCCGGTAAAGAAGAGATCTCCCAATTATTAAGTGAGTATTATGAAAGAATCCAATGAGTGGCAAACTGGAATGCAATTACAGCAAATTCCAGAACCGCTTCGTAAAGCAGCCATTACAATAGCGCAGAAACTCATTGATGTTTTTAAAGAACCGATCGTGGTTCATGATGTTGTTCGAGATAACATCGATATTGAAGATGTTCCCGGCAAGGAAAAGATAAAATACATCCTTGCTGTGCAATCGAGCAAAGATATGACTATTGCTCTTGAACTCTTTGACACATTCGTTACGGATTTCTGGGACGGGGTCAAAGATCAGGACCAATATCAAGGTCTTGATATCACCGTTGATTTCGTACCTGAACTAGTCGTAAATTGAATTACTGTCTTCATATGGAAGTCAGTTCAAATCTGAAATATTAGGAGAAATACAATGAATCGAAGACACCCAAGAACACGCGGTTTTACTCTGATCGAGCTGATTATCGTCATCGTTATCCTTGGCGCTATCGCTGCTCTTGCTGGAAATTTCCTCTTCCGAGGATGTACCTCGAGTAGCGCAGAAGCAGAAGAGGCAGCCAGGGCTTATGCACAGAAGCTCGGACTTAAAGTGATCGGTGTTTCTTGTACGGATATGGATTCTGACGGCGATGGGTATGTGAGCTGCAGCATTTCCCATAATGAAAATGGAAAGACAGCGATTCAACCTGTCGAATGCGCCGCTAAGCTATCCATGAATAGTGGATGTAAGGCTCCGAAGATGGTGAATACGGGGATTCAACAGTAGGGGATGGTATCTAGGGTTTGTTTTACCTGTTCGATATAGGGTAACGTGCAGATAGTCAAAAGAACGCCGGAGAGCCTCTCTTCCGGCGTTCAGACGTATTTGGGGATATCTGAGTTTCGTAAGTTCAAACTTGTTCGCTGTATTCTCTAGTACAGAAGATACTTGCGCAACTTTGTTAGTTGTGCTTTACTTCTCGAAGGTAAGTTTTCACGTGGCATTATATCAAGGTACACCTAAATCGATGCAGAAGCCGGAAACGGTTTCGGCGTCGTGGTGTATCGCACGTAGAATACATACCACCTCATCTACCTCGATCGCCCGCAGCCCATTGTTTGTTGGAAATCTCGAGGTGGATACTTAAGGCGGCCTAGTTTTTCACCCTAATCAGGTAAGACGAGGCCGCCCGGAGAAGATCCTGGCGGCCAAAAACTTTTTGGTATTACGATGACTCAAACACAGACAATCAGCTATTATACCGCAGCGCGTAGCGCGCACCCAATTTACGGGGCGTCTCGCAGCGGCTTGCGAAGCAGTCTGTAAAACTGTCGCCTTACGGCACACTAGGTTCGACTCCTAGACGCCTCACCCCGAAGAAAGTTTACGACCATGAGATACTCGAAGCAAAAACAGAAGCGATTCCCAAATCAGATGATTCGGGTCGCTAGCAACATGGTGATGCAGCAGGCTTTTAACCTGAGAGAGCTCGGTTCGATTCCGAGGCGACCCACCATTTTGGATCTGTAGCTCAATGGTCGAGCAGCGGGCTCTTAACCCGTCGGCGAGAGTTCGATTCTCTCCAGATCCACCAAGAAATTCAGTAAAAGGAAAAGTTAGTAGTTAGTTTGCAAGCTCAGTTAAGTACAAGTCGCAGCACGAATGACCACTGTTTACAAGCAGTTTTGGTTTCAAGACAGTTGTTATTCCAGAATCGTCCAACGGTTAAGACGCGGGCCTCTGAAGCCCGTTATCTAGGTTCGAATCCTAGTTCTGGAACCAAGCAAGATCCAAGCGGATCCTCGCTCCTTGACAATCTAACAGGTTTAAGGACCAACCCAGCCGGCGCTTTAGCGACGGAAAAGTGGAACCTTGTTTATCCGGCAACGGCGCTGGCTATGGCAAGGCATAAGCTCGGTGAGGGTACCTTGCCTGCAAATGATAGTAGGCGGAGGCGGACTAACAAGGCAAAACTTGGAGGTACGCCTCCTTTTTTGCCCTGTAAGTCCGCTGGGCGGACGCTAGCTTGTCACGCTAGGTCGAGACGGGTTCAATTCCCGTACGGGGCGCTGCTACTAGACAGTAAGTAAACTGTCTGTAGAAAACATATTCCAGGGTAGCCTAGTGGTAAGGCAAACGGCTGTTAACCGTTCGCGAAAGCATCGCGGGTTCGAATCCTGCCCCTGGAGCCACTGCCAGCATAGCAATCGTGGGAACGCGCCTCATTCGTAACGAGGATAGCCGGGTTCAACTCCCGGTGCTGGCTCTGTACGGTAATTCATTCAATGACTTACGAGTACGTTTGTGAAGCTTGTGGGAAAACTTGGGAGGTTGAGCAAAAAATCTCCGAGCCCGCCATTAAAGAATGCCCTCATTGTAAGATGGAGAAAGCCAAACGCCTCATTAGTGGAGGTACGGCCTTCATTCTAAATGGTAATTGTTGGGCAAGTGACGGATATAAATGACGGGAAGCATCATCTAAATACGATTTATTCAGAGCCGCATCCTGGTAATTTTTGTGGCGGTTCTTTTCAAGATTGGCTGGAAGTTAATCTTCTTCCTAATTGCAACGGGAGCTGTTCTTGGTGCATCGAGCATATCGGTTATCATCCAAAAGAAAAAGCTGGATGGAACGTTATCGCTGATAAAGCCATTGAATCAGGAAAAACTAATATAATATTGTTGGGTGGAGAACCAACGTTATATGCTGATTTAGATAAAATTATTACTGATCTAAGTCTACGTGGACGAAATGTCTGGGTTACGACAAACGGTGGTTTACTAACTCCAAGATATGTTTCGTCAGTTTTGACTGGATTGACTGGAATCAACATTTCAATCCACGATTTTGACTTAGATAAGAATGAAGAAATTGTCGGAGTAAAAATCAATAACTTGAGGGGAGTCATTAATGCTTTTCATTTGATCGGTGTTAATGTCAGATTGAATTGTAACTGCATTTCTGGACACATCGATAATTATGATTCGATTAGGAAATACGTAGCTTTCGCCAAATCGGTGGGTGCCGATAAAATTAGATTTGCAGAACTGAAGCTAGAAGAAGAAAACTTCGTAAATCTAGCTGAAATTTTCGATCATCAATTTGGGCTCAATGATGATCCGTTCACTTACGGGTGCATTCACGACATAATTATCGATGATATGCCGGTAAATGTACGTCAAATGTGCGGTTTACAAACAAAGAGAAGACCTTGTCCAGTAAACCCGAAACAATTCCCTAAAACAGTTCTCTATTACGATGGAAAATTTTATAATGGTTGGCAGCAACGAAAAAGGAAAAGTGACGTGAAACCAAGAGAATTGGATGACGTACTCAAAAAAGTTGCTGCTGGAAAATTGACTCCTGAAGAGGCTAAGAAACTTATTAATGAGGAAATTGTTAAGGATATCTTAGAAGTTGAGGAACCGGATACCACTAGTGGTAGCGGTTGTGTATACTGAATAATGGCGATTCCTCGAGCTCGAAAAATTGTCGTTGACAATCGACCTTTTCGTTGGAGTTTGCCGGCGAAAAAACCCTTTTTTCGTTGGGATCACGAAGGACCGAAATCGAATTCAGCGACTTTAACCGTTGAGGCTGATCAGCCGAAACCTGGAAGAGTCGCTCAGACTACTCTTTTTTGGTTAGACGGACACGCGGTAAAACCTGAAGCTATAGCGATAGTAATTCGTAAAATGTTGGCTTCGGGTTGGAATCCGGATGAAAAGGGAACTCCCTTTAAATTTGAGAATGTCGATATCGATAAGCTAGAAACGAAGGATAATATCCTTCGAGATGTTATGAATGACTAGCTTTTCAATAAAACTTCCTGGCATGGAACCGCAAGAACTGTCTGCCAAACTTCGAAGAATTGCTTCGATGATTGATGCTTCGAAGAAGCCGAGCAAGACTTTAGTCGCTCAGGCTCTAAAAGCCATTATCGCTGAAATTGATCCAGCTCGCGTTGAGCGTCGATTTCAAATGAGTGAACGAGTTCAGGATCAATTGAATTTTGAAGCTGAGAAAGCTCGAGCAGCTATCAAGGCTCTTCAAGATTTAGTTGCTAAGAATCCGAGTGAATTTCCAGCAACGACCGCGGAAGATCTTGAAGCAATAGCAGGTCTTGAAGCTTCTCTAACGGCTCTTCAAGAAGCTGCCGAAGCTGCCGCTTGATCGATTTCAAGCGGTCTTCTCGATCAATCTGGTTACGATTGCGGCTATTCCGATGATTACGAAGGTTGATACCAAGTAGTCTAGGATCGGAAAGCCGCAATTCGTTATTTTAGGTAACCAGATAATAGTCATTGCAAAAGATATCCAATGACTAAAGCAATAGGGGCAGGATAGGAATTCAAATAAGAATTCACGAGTTTTCCTATCTGAATCTGTGGGATCATCTGAATTATGAAACCACTCCCTAAATCCTTTAAATATTTTTGATTTCGTTATAGTAAAAGATATACTCGCACAAGCAATACTAAGTGCGAGAAATGTAAGTATTGTTGACATTTCAATTCCCGATCTCATAAAGATTGTGAATTACGGGATATAAATTTCGGCGTCCTTTTCGTTGAACTCTTCTTTGAGTTCCGAAAGTAGTAACTCAGGAACAACCCTGAATGTCGGAATAAACCCGTCTAATGGACGTAGGACAAGTGAAACATAGGTTCTTCGACTTGAGATGAAGTTGGCGGCTGCCATTTCATCATTCGAAGCTCGTCTTGTTTTCTTTGCCCAGTTAGCTTTTGAGGTAAAGAATAAAGCAAGAGCTTTGTTTCCAGTTATCGTAATGATGATGGCTTGATGTTCCCATCCCCTATCACGGTAAGTAGCTACTCGGCCATCAACTAGATCGTGTTCTTTTTCATATTCTTCCGATGTAACATGACTTATTGGTAAGTAGTCATTCAGCATCTGGGCAGCACGTTTTGCTGCTTCAGCGGGGGTGATTTTTTCTCTATAAGCTAAAATAACACCTTCGGGAATTTTTCTCAATTCTTTGACTACGAAAGCAGCCAGCTTTCCTCGAGAACTCCGGAAGACTCCAAAGATCGGAGCTTTCCCGTCGGGTACTCCAATAGCTCGATCTTCAAATTCCATGAAGAACGATACGCTAAACAGTTGTGAATTTCCGCCGTTACCTAATTCAGCCGGTCGCTGGAGCGCGTCCTATTAACGTGTGGAAGGGGTTCGACTCCTCAATGGCGGACTAAATAGATTACGGGTTGTGAGCTAGTCTGGTGATTCAGCGCGCCCCTGAAGAGGGCGAGAACTCGGTTCGATTCCGAGACAACCCACCGAAGCGTCCATTCAAAGATCTAACAAGCAGCCCGGTTCGAATCCGGGATCCCCCTCCACTATGGGGGATACGCATGATGGTACATGCAACGAAATAAGGATTCGTCAAGAAACGTTCTCCAGATCTTTTCCTCGGGCGCTTCAAAATTTTTTGTATAGTTTGGAGGTTATCATGGCTCTCACTATCCGAGAACTTCTAGACAACCCAGAACGGGTATCTGAGTTATATTTGGATGCTGAGACCTGTGTGAAGTGTAAAATCCCACTTCAGAGCATGATAACTGGGAAGATTCCGGTTCTCGACGGAAAACATATCTGCGAAGATTGTTTCTATGAAGAAATCGGGAAAGAAATCGACGATCATCCAATAGGGCGCGTCTCTCAACTTCAGACTTAACGATGTTGCGGTTATCAGAAATATTGAACGTTATGGAATTCGAGAAAGGTCTCGATTCTGTACCCGTTCATAGAACTGAACCGACACAAGAAGATAGAGACAGAGTAGCATCTATTTTTGGATGGGAATCCTTCCCAGATCCTGTGACGGGAGAAACTCTTTACCGTCGTAAGGATAATAAATAAGACTTGCGGCGCAAGCCGCTCGGCAACCTAGAGCCGCCTTCATTCTTTTCGGTAACGAAAAGAGGGTGTCCAATCGTTGGATTGGAACGTAAAAATCTGGGCCTAATGGGGTTGTGGTGAAACCTTCGGTATACACGCAAGCTTGAGGTGCTTGTGCTCGCAAGAGCGTGCAGGTTCGACTCCTGTCAACCCCACTATTTATTCCATGCTTCAATGATTCTTGGATCGTATCGATCTAATCGATTACCGATTGCTTTAGTGTGAGAGGATAACTTTGGTTGAAGATGGAAAACTTCATGCTTCCGAAAAACAACGTAATCGGCAACCATGGAACGATGACATTTCCACCAAAGAACCTCACAGCACATAATTCCAATGTCTTCTGATTCCCCGCGTTGAATTAACTCTTCCGCTCCTTGAATGAACTCAGGGAGAGACATGAACCAAGAATAATCGTAAAGACCTTGATTCGTCCAAGCAGGTCGAATCCCAGGCAGTGACTCTTGGATATTTTCACTTGGTTCCGGACATTTCGTTCCTTTAGCTATTCTTTGCTTCGGAAATTTTCCGCGAACATAAGCAGCGACATCAACAAGCAATGGTTCGAATTTAGGGATAAGGTCAGCATGCTTTTCTGACCAACCACCGAGAGACGGCCACCATTCATAACCAATCCCGGCATTTTGCAACCAACGTTGCATTTCTTCTTTTCTAAATTGTTCCCATCTACTTGTTGGGTGAGATCGAATATCGATAACAGTTTTCAACGGAGCAGCAATTTTCACAAAATCTTCACTGGACATCGTAGAATGTCCGATGGTGTAAATCATAGCTTTTCTTACGATTCAGTTTCTTGAATTTACAATATGCTACTGTGGCGCAACCTTGGTAGACGCGACAGACTCAGAATCTGTTATCTCTTGTAGATATGGTGGTTCGAATCCACTCAGTAGCACCGCGCGCATCTAACAGACAGACCTAACAAGCAAATTTTGAAGGTTCGAATCCTTCATCCCCCACCAGCACTTCGGTGCTAAAAATGGGGGATTAGCCAAATGGTAAAGGCAATTGACAGTAAATCAATCAAAACCTCCAGTTTTGTCACTCAGATGCGCGCAAATTTTCCGGAGTGTACCCCAGTGGCTAAGGGACTAGTTTTGGGTACTAGATATCGTCGGTTCGATTCCGACCACTCCGACTGTGGCATTACCCAAGTGGTAAAGGGGGCTGGTTGTGGTCCAGCTATACACGGGTTCGAATCCCGTATGCCACCCCAATTTCTCATGTACTTTTCGTTATGAAATGTGATGAACAGAACTGTGAAGCAGAAGCAGTCTGTGGATTTCTAAACAATGACAAGAAAAATATTCTTGTCAAATGTGGGAAACATGCTCATGACGTTGAATTGATTATGCAAGTATCAACTCAACATCTGTTAGGACTCAAAGGACAAGTATCATTAACAAAAATGACTATTGATGAAGTACTAGTTCATCAAGTGATGTCAAGCTAATATGATCTTCAATTCTGAAGAAGAATTTATCGAAAACATCCGTCAGCATATTACTGATGGCGGGCAAGTAGAATCCATCAACTGGAAGTTGACAAGTCATTTCGGGTTTGAGTCGAAGACAGACCCTAATCGAATATGGATGCTACCATTTTCAAAATTAAAAGACGTGAATGGTAATGAATTCGCACGCATGCTAGCTCGAAATGCGTTTAAATTAGAACATTGTTTCAATCATAGGCATGGTTGGGATGCCGCTTCACTTTGTCACGAGTGCTTAGTTCGTGAAATACTGACAGATTAATAGGTCCATGCCATGGCGGCAAGTGAGCCTCCAAAACTCACGATGAGGGTTCGATTCCTTCTGGATCTGCCAAGATAACGGGGATACTAACGGGTTTAGGTGATCCGTTCGCAGCGGTTCGTCGAGAGTTCAACTCTCTCTATCTCCACTACGGGGTTGTCTAGAGGACTAGATTCGAGCCCTGCAAGCTCGAAGCCCGGGTTCGATACCCGGCAGCTCCACCAAATTTACGGGGTCTTAGCTCATCTGGAAGAGCGCTTGTCTGGCAGACAAGAGGTGGCAGGTTCGACTCCTGTAGGCTCCACTAATGCCGGTTTAGCAATCGTGGTGATAGCAGTTCCTTGGTAAGGAACAGAGACGAGTTCAACTCTCGTAACCGGCTCCATGCGAATGTGGTCCAACGGCAGGGTGTAGGCCTTCCAAGCCTTAAGATGCGAGTTCGAATCTCGCCATTCGCTCCATTTCAAAGAGATCTCTTTTCTTGTATAGTCCAAGCATGAGCCGAGTTCCCTGGGATTCTTATTTCATGAAGATCGCACAAGATGTAGCAACTCGTGCGACGTGCGACAGAAAACACATTGGTGCTGTCATAGTTAACCCTCAACGTCTTATTATTGCTACGGGATATAACGGATCAGCAGCAGGTCTCCCTCATTGTGATGACGTAGGACATATGATGGAAGATGGACATTGCGTTCGCACTGTTCATGCAGAACAAAATGCGATCGCCCAGGCTGCTAGAAACGGAATTCGCCTCGAGGGTGGAATTTGTTACACAACAGCTAGCCCTTGTTGGATCTGTTTCAAGCTTCTCGTGAACGCGGGTATTAAATCAATCAAATATCTTGAATTCTATCGAGATGACAAGATTTTTGCGGCTGCTGAAGAGATCAAAATCGAGTTGGTTCAGGTTACGTTAGCATAACGTCACTAACGATAAACATCTTTTCCCAGTTATCAATTGCGATAGCGTCTTCTATCGCCTGAATGTCTTCTGTAGCTCGTTTACTTGCAAGGTCAGTACATTCTCTGACTCTTGCGAAATAAACTAAGCGTCGTCCTAGCAGAACTCTTCGAGCTTCTGCTTTAGAGACTCTCCTAATCAATTCTCCAAATTCATTTTCCTTCAGCCCTAACTGAAGGAGTCGGGATTTGATTGATTTTCTGAATTCCCGGTGTTTACGACCCATCGGGTTCACTTTACACTTCATGCGATTTCTAGTTTATCCCATTTTTCTGCAGCTTCTGGACACATCGTTATATGACTCGTACGATTATTTAATTCATTATATGTGAAAACATAAGCCACGTCTGTTTTTAAATCGTATGCAACCAATATATCACAGTCATTACGTTCATATTTTCGCATTTTACGATTTCCACAATAACGTTTGATTCTAACCATTGGCATGGTATCATGTGTACGTCTAGTAGATCGAACTTGAATTTTCAAATGTTTTCCATTCGAATTTTCAACAATAAAATCGACATGATCCCCATCAAATGGGGACATATAAAAAGTAAGTCCGATCAAAGATAATCGAAATGCTACTGCTGATTCTGATATACGTCCTTTATGATTCGACGCTGCCCTTGTTTTAGAAGCCATTAAGTAATATTTTGATTCTTCTCCTCTGTCTTTTCTGAGATGAATTCTACTGAATTGAGCACCAATTTTATTTCTAATGCTTCTTTCTTCTTTGGTTAAAGGCATGTCCCTTAACCAAAGAGATGCAGTTGATTTAGCAATCCCAACTCTTTTTGATATTTCTTCTAAAGAAAGACGTTCATCGATTCTTAGTTTTCTTGCTTTCTGTTTTTTCGAATTATTGTCCATGATTTATCATACAGATAAATCAAATGATAGTTCGATAATCAATTTGAGGTTCTAGTCCAATGGTAGGATGACGCCTTGCCATGGCGTTGGTACGAGTTCGAATCTCGTGAGCCTCTCTAATGGTGCGTTGCTCTGGCGAGCGGAACGGTCTGCAAAACCGTTATGGGAGGGTTCGATTCCCTCACTCACCTCCAATTTTGCCCCTGCCGATGGATACGGCACTGAGCCTTCTAAACTCGTGTGCACAGGTTCGATTCCTGTCAGGGGTACTAAATGTCCTTGTCTTGCTAACGGTTTAGGCAGCTGGTCTCTCTAACCAGAAATGCGGGTTCGAATCCCGCCAGGGACGCTAAATGTAATTTGTGAAGAAGTGAGAGCCGGCGTTATTGATCTTTGGGGTTCGAAATGCACTACTAATGTGCAAGCAATTGTCGATCACGATAAATTCGATAATGAAGAAAACCCGATAGTTATAGCATTATCTGACTTTCTCTCAGAAATTGAGATGGAAGGTCACAGAGTTTTTAAATCGTCAGTTATTGAAACTGATGGTGAAATAATGTTTTCCGTTTATACGTCAGTCATTGAACATGCTGATGGAATAGACGGGTCTCCTACTTACAAACCTTCAAAGAAAGTACGAACACGTAGATACTCAGTATGTAAACACTGTCAAAAATTTAGTTCATCGAATCCTGATGAACATGAAATGACTTGCCCTTATCGAGTAACACTCGAATCTCTGAGAAAACAAACTCTGTCTCCATCTTCTAAAGGCTAGGATTACGGCCTTTCAAGCCGTAAATGTCGGGTTCAAGTCCCACTGGAGACGCCAATTGTAAAATAATATCATGGCAACTGATCCCAATATATCAGCTTTCTTCAATTGCACTTGGGATGTGAAATTTCTCGAATTGCCTGATGGTGGTTATCAGTTTTTCAGCTTTTTCCTTGAGAATAATGTTGAAATCACGGTTAAGATGACAAGACACGACGGAGCGCGTGTTTATGCTTTCCCTAATATTTCACCTCCCTCAAAGGGAGTACTTATCGGTAAATTAGACGAAAAGGGCGTCGACTTCTCCCCCGATGATACTCATAATTGGGAAAATGTGATGAGAAAGTATGAAAGTTGGCCAGAATGCCTTAAGCAAATGACTAAGGCATACGAAGTCGCTTCAGTTCTCTTTTCGTAGAATATTAAATGTCAAATAAGATATTTTCGTTCTCAAGCCCTGAATTTATCGGAAGAATGCCGATTAAAACTGAGTTGACGGTCATTTCAGCTGATAAAGCTGATAGGGCTATCGGGTTTAAAGTCACGGAAACAATCGGGGTTGGCGTTTTCAATCCCCGTGGGATGACCGGGTTTAATCTTCAGAGAGCCGTTGTTTTCTTCAATTTCGCTCTCGATGATTCTATCGAAATCATGGCTGAGACAGTTGATGGACTTGAAGCTAGTATTTTCGTTCACCAATTGAATGTAGAAAAGGCTTTCAAAATCAAGATCGGGACAATGAGTTCTTCGTCCATCGATTATAGACGACTCGATAATGATGATGGTGAAGATACTCATTGGGGTAGAGAAGTTGAAAAATACGAACACTGGCCCGAGTGCTTGCAACAACTTCATAAATCATTCGAAGTAGCATCGGTCATGTTCATCTAACTGAAAATCTTCGGATTTTCTTAGTATCCAAGGTAACTTATGCTGCCGGATATGAAGATAATTTTCAATGAACGTCTGAATAAAATTCAGAAGTTTTTCACGATAGAAATAAAGAATCACTTAAATAGTCATATACCAAATAAACCGAAAAAAGTAACGGGAAATCAATTCTTCCATTTTGAACTTGACGAAGGTAATGCGGTTACCGCCTCTTTAATGGGTAACGGTGAAATTCGAGTCTATGTTGAATGTGTAGACTCAGATTATAGACCAAATAGAATAATGATTGGTATACTACTTGATGATGTAGTTGTTCAAGATACGACGATAAACTGGTCGAAAAGAGCTACATCTATACTTGAGCATGAATATTGGCCTGAGTGTCTAGACGCTTTGAATAGGGCAGCAATCGTCGCGTCAGTCATATTGACATGACAGATAATGATCCATTTTTCAAGTTTGATCTTGAAGAGTCATTATTTGTTGAAGCAAGAATGATAAATGGATTCATCAGGATAGATCTTTGTCATATCAGTAATGGAACACCATGTACTCTTTTCGATGAATCAAAACTTTGGCCTTCATTCAGATATGATATCGGTCGATTCAATGAAAACGGATTCATTTTCATTGAGCCGATGTTTGAAGCTGATCGTGATTGGGAAATTGAAATGCCGAAGTATGAATTCTGGCCCAGGTGTCTTGAAGAACTAACTAAGACACTCGAGATCGCTTCAGTCATGTTGGTATGAAAAGCGATTTATTTTCTAAAGATTCGTTTTTCAGATTCAATCTTGAAGAATTGGCAACTATCGAGGCAGTGATTGTCGGTAGTGGCGCTGTAGCAATATTTTTATATGCTTGCCACGGCATCATCACGGCTAATGAAGAGTCTTTAGTAACAAAACGAGTCATCGGTCATCTAAACACAGATGACTTCAGCATCTTTTGGGATGAAGATGACCTGAAATTGAACTCATATGCGATCATGGATGAAGTTGAATGGAAAATTGAGATGCCTAAGTATGAACTTTGGTCTCAATGCCTTGATGGGCTGATTAAAGCATATCAAGTAGCTTCAGTCATGACAACGTAAGTCCTCGCCAATGGATTTGGCGGCAGGCCTTCGAAGCCAGCTTGCGAGGGTTCAATTCCTTCCGAGGACGCAAATTTTTATGTCTATGATGGTTAATGGAATTCGTAGACACTAAAACTTGTTGTCGATGTAAATACCCGAAAGATCCAACTAGAGATTTTACTAAGAACAAATCTCGAAAAGATGGATTGAATCCAACATGCAGAGAATGTCATCGAAAATCAGTAAATGATCATTACAAGAAAAAACCCCATCAATATATAAATAAAGCAAAACGTAAAATGATTGAACTCAAAGAATTAATAGATTCTTTGAAAACGAGTCCTTGTCTAGATTGTGGTGGAGTATTCAATCCTTGGCAAATGGACTTTGATCATAGAGATCCCAAAATAAAAGATGGTGATATATCAAAATTAATAAAATGGGGTAGTAAGAAAAAAATTCTTGATGAAATCAAAAAATGTGATTTAGTCTGTGCAAATTGTCATCGTGAAAGAACTCATCGTAGAGGTTATGCCTTCGTGGCACAACGGATAGTGCACAAGCTTGCGGAGCTTGAAGATGCAGGTTCGAATCCTGCCGGAGGCGCAATTAAAGGAAACTGGCCGTCAGATGATCAACTTAAAGCTTTGGTTGAAGCATATTCAATGCGAAAAGTTGGTGAAATGATTGGTGTTTCTGATAATGCAGTGAGAAAGAGGTGTATGAAAAGAAGTATTTCAATTCCACTTCGTCGTTTTTATAATTGAACATGCCCTTGCCTATGGATTAGGCGACGACCCTCCGAAGGTTGTTTGTTTGAGGTTCGATTCCTCTCAAGGGCGCTGCGGGAACAGAGCGACGGCACAGCTCATCGGGCTCATAACCCGACGCCTTTAGGCTAAGATAGGTTCAATTCCTACTCCCGCTTCCAACGCCGGTATTCCAGGGTGACGGTGCGCTTCATATGCGTGACTGTAGTGGTTCGAATCCACTTATCGGCACTAAATGTATTGTTCCCCTCATGGCACAAGCAAAAATCGCTTTAGGGGCACAAGTTAAAGACGTTATCACTGGCTTTATTGGTGTTGTCACGGGGCGATGTGAATGGATCACAGGATGCATTCAGTATGTCGTCACTCCGCAAAAACTCAATAAAGAAACACACGCACCAACTCCTGGT